>Ga0247739_10000028_pt1 | contig 124267 bp, 103 predicted proteins | sample UWRJL058202B2_FD_180943 | JGI IMG/M metagenome (GOLD analysis project Ga0247739, IMG submission 180943) | Plant litter microbial communities from Arlington Agricultural Research Station in Wisconsin, United States - UWRJ-L058-202B-2 | ecosystem: Environmental > Terrestrial > Plant litter >... | reverse complement strand
TAAAATCTAAAATCTAAAATCTAAAATCTAAAATCTAAAATCTAAAATCTAAAATCTAAAATCTAAAATCTAAAATCTAAAATCTAAAATCTAAAATCTAAAATCTAAAATCTAAAATCTAAAATCTTACTTCGCCGCATTAAAATCACCAATAATATTTACCGCTTCATTTAAGTACGGATTCGTTTTAAGATTATCGATTTGATATTGGTTAATCGTTTTTTCGGTAGGATAAGCGCCTAATAAAAACTGATTAACACTCGAATTATAAACATCCAGTGGATTATTTTCGTCGTTAAAAGTATTGATTTCTGTCCAGATCGTGTTGATGTTTTTCTTTTGTTTAAACACGGCATCCAAAGTCATTGGAATCTCAGCTTTTGGCACATTTACCATTTCATCAATCTTCAAATTGATTTTTTTGATATCATTAAAATAATAATTATCGGCTAATCGCAATGTACTGTTTTTAGCGATTTTATCAATAACAGCCCTTTTTACGTAAGTTTTGTATTTTAAGAACGGTGTGATACTATCATTTTTTATAGCAGTCGGAAAATCACTTTCTTTTTGATAAATACCTTCATAAAATTCTGGAAGAATAACATCGGGTTTAACCCCAACAAATTGATGGCTTTTACCTGTAACCCTGTAAAATTTATTAATGGTGATTTTTAGGAAATCTGTATTTTTTTCTTCATCAAGCGAAACAATAGTTTGCATGGTTGCTTTTCCTAAAGTAGTACTTCCCAGTAACAAAGCGCGATTGTAATCCTGCATTATTGACGAAAAAAATTCGCTGGCCGAAGCCGTATTACTATTGATCAAAACTACAATTGGACCTCTGTATATAACGCCTTTGTACGGATCATTAATAATTGATTTCTGTTGTTTGCTATCGACAACTATTGAAATTGGCCCGTAATCAACAAACATTCCTGCCAGTTTTATGGCTTCTTCCATAGATCCGCCGCCATTATCAATCAAATCGATAACAAGACCTTTTATATTATCTCTTTCTAATTTTAATATTTCACGTGCGACATCATCGGCGCAGCCTTTTCGCGTGTTTCCATCTAAATCAGCATAAAAACTCGGAATTTTAATGTATCCAATTTTGCTTTCTTTCCCAACAATAAAACTAAAAACCGAATTTTCTTCATCTTTCATCACTTGCTTTTCAATATAAACATCAAAGCTTTTGCCCGAATTTCGTTTTATAGTCAACACAATACTTTTATTCGATTCAGATAAAATCATTGTCGAAATAGATTCTAACGAAGCACACGAAACCTGAAGCGTTTCTTTTTGGTTGGAGACCGAGAGAATCTGATCGCCCTTTTTAATTCCGGTTTTAAAAGCCGGACCATTTGGATCGATTTCGTCTATAATAATTTCGTTTTTCTCGTTTAAATTCACCGTCATTCCCAACGATAAATGTTCTTTAGAAAGCGAAGCCACAAAACTCGATTTAGAATCGTCACTAAAATAAGCCGTATGCGGATCAAAATAAGTACAAAAGAAATTATAGAGCTTTTCTTCTTGTTTCACATTCGTTTCAAGAAGCGTATTTATTCGGCAGATTTCATTTGATAAAATCAATTTTTTCGAAGCCAGTTCAATCGATTTGAAATTGGTTTTAATAGAATCCAGATTATTACTAGTTTCAGCAATATCATCTAAAATTTGATAGCGGATTTTTTTAACCCATACTTTTTCAATGTTTTCTTTTTTAAGATAAAAATCAAACGTTTTTTTATAAAACCGAATCGTATCTTTTGCAGTATAATCGATGTTTCCGGCTTCAATTTTTTCTAAAACGGCTTTAGTTCTCAAAAGACCGGTTTTGTATTTAGCAGAGATATCATCCAGAAAGCTGCAATCGTTGCTAAGAATCAAATCATCAAGATTCAGGCGGTATTTTTGAGATAATTCATCGTATTCACTCTTAAAAAAAACATTTCTCGAAGGATCCAGTTCATCAATAAGATTGTCAAAAACAAAAATAGATAAACTATCATTAACAGGTTTTGGGCGTATATGTTCAGTCTGAATAAGGGCATTTATTTTGTTTAGTATTTCGCATGTTTTGTCACCACTCTGACTAAACAGAATGTTTGTACCAAACAGCAATACTAATAATATTCTTTTCATAAAAGGCGGAGATCAATTTGTTCATATTAAAATTACGTTTATTTTTTGATACCGGTTTATATTTTTTCGAAAATATCTTACAGAAAAATCATTTTAAAAAAGCTATTAAAAAAAAGAAATCGCCACAAATTCACGAATTATTTACTTTAAAATTCGTGAATTCGTGGCAAAAAAAAAGCACTACATATAAGTAGTGCTTTTTAAAATATATGTAAAAATATTATTTCTTGTAAAAAGGTAATTTTACCACTTTAGCCGGAACATCATTTTTTCTGATTCTGATAAAAATATCACTGTCAACAGCACTATTATCAACTGTAACATAGCCCAAACCAATACCTTTATTCATAGAAGGCGACATAGTTCCGGAAGTTACAATACCAATTACAGCTCCTGAACCGTCAACAATTTCATAATCATGTCTTGGCACAGCGCGTTCCTGCATTTCAAAAGCAACCAATTTTTTAGAAACACCTTCTTCTTTTTGTTTTTTCAAACTTTCAGAATTGGTAAAATCCTTATTGAATTTTGTAATCCATCCCAATCCTGCTTCAAGCGGAGAAGTTGTATCGTTAATATCATTTCCGTACAAACAGAACCCCATTTCAAGACGTAAAGTATCACGAGCTGCAAGACCAATAGGTTTGATTCCGAAAGCTGCACCAGCTTCAAAAACTTTATTCCAAACCTGTTCCACTTCGCTGTTTTTGCAATAAATTTCAAATCCGCCAGAACCTGTATATCCTGTAGCCGAAATAATTACGTGCTCAATTCCGGCAAAATCAGCCACTTCAAAATGGTAATACGGAATCGCTGATAAATCGATAGAAGACAAAGCCTGCATCGCTTCAACCGCTTTCGGACCCTGAATTGCCAATAAAGAATAATCATCAGATAGATTCTTCATTTCAACACCCAAATCATTGTGCGACGAAATCCAGTTCCAGTCTTTCTCAATATTCGAAGCATTTACAACCAGTAAATACTGCTCGTCTTTCATTTTATAAACAATCAAATCATCTACAATTCCGCCGTCATTATTTGGCAGACAAGAATATTGCGCTCTTCCAATCGTCAAAGTCGAAGCATCATTCGAAGTCACTTTCTGGATCAAAGCCAAAGCATTTGGACCCGTCAGCAAAAATTCACCCATATGCGAAACGTCAAAAACGCCCACACTGTTACGAACTGTCTCGTGTTCAGCATTCACGCCTTCATAAGTAATAGGCATATTATAACCAGCAAAAGGCAGCATTTTAGCTCCCAAACCTTCATGTATGTGCGTAAGCGCAGTATTTTTCATTGTGTGTTTTATAAAAATTGTGTCGCAAATTTATTCAAAAAATATCTAAAAATAATACTCTAAATTATAAATTTCGCAATATTCAGGAGCAATTCCAGCTTTCCGTTGCAAGTCCTCATAAAAAAAGCAAAGTTTCTAATGTTCTAAAAAGAGCTTCCGTTGGTCGCTTTTTTAGAACAAGAAACTTTTGCTTTTTTTACTCCGGGCTTTCCACTACAATCTGGGCTAGGAAACTCAGATAAAAAAGAAACATTTTTCCTTTCAATTTTTATGTAACTTTATTATTACTGAAATTTAAGGTTGAGCATGCAAAAAAAGCAAATTAAAAAATCTGTTTTTATCCGCGTCTTTACAAAGTAAATCCGTCTAATCCGCGTCATCAATAGCATCAAACTGAATCCGAAAATAAGTCAAAATGAAAGACCCGTTTTTAATTACAAAAGAAGAAATTCTACAACTCTACAAGCCCGTAAATCCTCATACACACAAAGGAATTCAGGGTCACGCCGTGATTATTGCCGGAAGTTACGGTAAAATAGGAGCAGCAGTTCTGGCTTCAAAATCCTGCCTAAAATCAGGCTGCGGACTCGTAACAACTTTTACACCAAAATGCGGTTACCAAATCCTCCAAATCTCCATTCCAGAAGTTATGGTTGTCACCGATGAAAACAGTAATTTCATCACCCATATACATCTTCCGCTGCAACCGCAAGCCATCGGAATCGGACCCGGAATAGGGAAGGAGCTGGGCACACAAAAAGCCTTATTCGAATTTTTAAGAATCAACAAAGCTCCTTTAGTTCTCGATGCCGATGCATTAAATATTTTAGCAGAAAACCAATCGTGGCTCGAATTGGTTCCCGAAAACACAATCCTGACACCGCATCCCAAAGAACTCGAACGCTTAATAGGCAAATGGAATTCAGAATCTGAAAAGTTTCAAAAAACAATTGCTTTTTCAGAAAAATACAAAGTAATCATCGTCATGAAAGGCGCACCAACTTACATCATCAACCAAAGTAAAATCTACGAAAACACCACCGGAAATGCCGCATTGGCAACAGCCGGAAGCGGCGACGTCTTAACCGGAATCCTGACAAGTTTACTCGCACAAGGCTACGAACCCAAATATGCCGCAAAACTGGGCGTTTACATTCACGGCCTAACCGCTGATATTGCTTTACCCAAAACGGGTTATCAATCGTTTATCGCCTCAGATATTATTAAGAATCTGGGAAAGGCGTTTTTGAGTTTAGAAAATTAAATGCACAATGATTATCAGTTCAGTTTGTCATCTCGACGGAGGAGCGATCACACACGAAACTCTGCAAAGATTGTCGATTCAGTTTGTGGAATCTCTAGTGTGATCTCTCCTCCGTCGAGATGACAAAAACGACGATAATTGTAATTTATCATCAAGCTTTGTGAACTTAGCTAAGCTAATGAGCTTAAAATGAAACCTTAGCGAACTCTGCGAAAAAACTTTGCGATCTCTGCGGTAAAACTCTCCCAGTTAATAAAAAATCTAACTTCAAAATTCTAAAATCAAAATCCGTAAGTTTGTATTTCAGTAAATACTGCTTATGAAAAAATTCGATCTTAGAACCGTAAACGTTACACGATATATAACGCCTTTACGCGAAGGCGGTTCTTTACCCGCTTTGGCAGAAGCCGATGACGATTTCAAATACGTCTTAAAATTCAAAGGAGCCGGACACGGAGTAAAAGCCTTAATCGCCGAATTAGTGGGTGGACAAATTGCAAAAGCCTTAAAACTACAACTTCCGGAACTAGTTTTTGCCAATCTCGACGAAGCCTTTGGAAGAACCGAAGCCGACGAAGAAATTCAGGATTTACTGCAGGGAAGTCAGGGATTAAATCTTGCACTTCATTTTTTATCAGGCGCAATTACGTTCGATCCGGTTGTAACAACTGTCGATGCTAAATTAGCTTCGCAGATTGTTTGGCTGGACGCTTATATTACCAATGTAGACAGAACATTCAAGAATACCAATATGTTGATTTGGCATAAAGAATTATGGCTTATAGATCACGGTGCGTGTTTGTATTTTCATCATTCCTGGAACAATTGGGAACAACATGCCAAAAGTCCGTTTGCCTTGATAAAAGACCATGTTTTATTGCCTCAGGCTTCACTTTTAAAGGAAGTAGATACCGAATTTAAAGCACTTCTAACAAACGAAATCCTGGAAGAAATTGTAAATACGATTCCACTCGAATGGCTGCAATGGGAAGATACCGACGAAACGCCCGAAGCGCTGCGAAATGTATATTTACAGTTTTTGCAAACAAGATTAAATAATTCCGAAATCTTTGTAAATCAAGCCCAAAATGCAAGATAGTCACTTATATGAGTATGCCGTAATTCGCGTAGTACCCAGAGTGGAGCGCGAAGAATTCCTAAACATCGGAATCATTTTATTTTGTAAAAAAGCGAAATTTATAAAAGTATTGTCTCATATCGATAATGATAAAATACTGGCACTTTCAAACGATTTTGATATCGAGCAATTGCATTGCAACGTAACCGCTTTGAAAAAAATTGCATCCGGAGAAAAAGATGGAGGTCCAATTGGCGAAATGGATATTCCGTCGCGTTTTCGCTGGCTAACCGCAATCCGAAGCTCAGCCATTCAAACTTCAAGACCACATCCCGGTTTATGCGAAGATTTAGAAAAAACAATTCAGCGTTTGTTTGAAGAGTTAGTTCTTTAAAAGGAGGTTCAAAGGGGCAGAGGAACAAAGGTTCAAAGGTTTTTTTTAAAGTTACTAAAGTGCTAAGGTGCTGAGATGCTAAGTTTTTATGTAAAAGTTAAAAAGGAAAAGTAAATAAAACTTTGCGTCTTTGCGTCTTTGCGCGCAAAATTCACCAACTTAAAAACTTAGCGAACATTGCGTAAATCCTTGCGTACCTTGCGGTTAAATCTAAAATAAAAAAAACCACGAATTACATTAAACTGTAATCCGTGGTTTTAAACTAAACTAACTAACTCACATTCTTTTCAAAACCATAGTTTCAAGTAGGTAATTTGAAATTATGGAATTTTAAAGATGTTTTTCAATTAAAAAGAACCGCAAACATTTCCACCTAAAGTTGCGCCGGCTCCTGCTGAGCTGGTAATATCCGCTTTAACTGCTGAAGCTGCAAGTTTTACAATAGTGTAAGGAGGTGTAAAAGCCGTTTTGCTTCCTGCTTGATTTCCAGATGTATTAGTAAAAATGTTATCAACTGCTGTAACAGCTGTATAACCCGTCATTAAATCGATAGGCGTTTTTACACCTTCAAAAACGTTAGCTTCAACACGAATATCAGCTTCAAAACCTGCAGCAACACATTTGTTACTTACGGTACTATTGAAGAAATTGTTTACTAAATGTACTTTTCCAAAACGAACTCTTGGCATTCTTTCCTTACATCCCGGAGCCCACCAGCATCTTGCGAAAGTAATTCTCAATTTTCCACGATCTCCTGTAGCACCGTCGCTGGATCCAATTAAGTTTGAATATCTGTGATCGTCTGATCCTCCTGATCCTCCAGCTTTTGGCGGTTTTAAATAATGAAATTTAGAATACGTAACCGAAATATAATCAGACTTGTTTTTGATGTCGAAGTTTCCGTCAACACCGTCTCTAAATTCGCAGTGATCTACCCATACGTTTGTACATTCGTCAAGAATGGCATTATCCCAACCATCAGTGTCGTAAGCACCTGGTCCTTCAAAAATAAGATTTCTGATGATAATGTTTTTACATCTTTTGATGTTGATAATTCCCGAAGCATCTTTAGTTTGATTAGTCGAAACTAATTTTGCACCGTTTGCACCGTAAATCGTTTTTCCGGTTTGATCCTGAAATGATAATCTTGTTGTTACCGTAATTGTACCGCTAACTTTGATAACCTTTACAGAACTGCTTTCAATAGCTGATTTCAACTGAGCGTAAGTAGTAACAGTTGTTTCAGCGGCAGATCCTCCACCAGTTGTACCTCCGTTTTGAGAAGCCCATCCCGGAACCTGTGCACAGTTTCCAATTTTTGCTGTAAAGCTACCAGAAGTAGGTGTAGCAGTTTCAACAACAGCGTTTTCATCATTGGCAGATGAAGCAATTTCTTCGGTGTTACAGCTTGTAAAACCGAATGTCAATACCAGTAATAATACTGACAAATTTGATTTAAATTTCATAATAATTAAGTTTGGGGTTTTTTGTTAAAAATTTAACGGTACAAATCTGCTGATAATAAATTTTAAAAAAGTTGAACTTGTTCAACCTTTTGTAAAAATTTTGTGATAAAATATTATTTTAACAGTTGTTTAGAGACAAAAAAGGCTAAAAAAATTACTTTTACGTAATCGATTACATATTTTTAATTCATTCAAAACTTACGCCCCAAGTAAGAATAAAAGTAAAACCATGTACAAAGCCCTCAAATTAAACATTGAACGTAAAATTAACCTAACAGACGAAGAGTGGAAATGTATAGTTGAAAAAGCCGAATTTATAAAATTGAAGAAAAATGAATTCCTACAAATTCAGGATTCAAATAGTTCTTATGAAGGATTTATTTTAAAAGGCGCTTTCAAAACTTATATTTTAAATGATAATGGCACAGAAAGTGTCATTTTTTTCTCGTTTGAAAACGAATGGATGTGCGATCTCGAAAGTTTCTACCATCAAAAGCCTACAACCTACAATATCAAGGCGATTGAAGACAGCGAAATTTTAGTGATCAGCAAAACAAACAAAACACTTTTGTTTGAACAAGTGCCAAAGCTCATTCAGTTTCACATTCTTATGGTCGAAAAAGCAAACATCGCCATTCAGCAAAGACTTTTAGATGTCTTAAACAAAACCTCAAAACAACGGTATCTGGATTTTATCGAAAAGTACTCTCACAAAGCCGATAAAATCAACAACAGAAATTTATCTTCCTATCTCGGTGTCTCGCACGAGTTTTTATCGAAAATTAAAAGAAGAGTTTAAAAAAAGGTTCAGAGGTACAGAGCAACAAAGGTTCATAGGTTTTGTAGAGGCGCACAGCAGTGCGTCTAACGTATTGTTAAAAAAACTTTGTGAACCTTTGTGTAACTCTTTGCGAATCTCTGTGGTAGAACCTGCACATGAAACCTGAAACAAATAAAACCAGATTTTCAGATTAAAAATCCAATATTCCAGACAGACATTCATTAGAAATATCAAGTATTACATTTTCCTTTTTGGGATTTTCAATGACTAATAAATCGTGAGGTTCCAGATCGTATGGCTTATCATTAATTTTAATAACCGTTGTCTCTAAAGAAAATAAAATTATTATCTCAGCATTATAATTTTGATTACCATTCGTTATTTCAAGTTTGTGATGACTTATTTTTTCAGACACCATCCAATTGAAATCAATACCTTTTGTATAAGAAGTCACTTCATCATCCGAATTAAATTCCATGATTTCATATTTCTCATAAACCTTTTTTTCTTTGTTTACCTCGATATCTAAGGAATTATCCAGCATAAACAAATAGCGATGAAAGCCCTTAAACTTGGTAAATTCCGAAGGCACTTGCTCAATTGTAGCGCTGCTTATTCTGAATATAAAATCCCTGTCAGCATAGTTTGCCGTTTCAGGATATATCATATATTCGTAGGTCAATCCGCCACTCCAAATAGAGGCTTTGCTATCTTTTTTAGGCAAAAGAATTATATTCATTTATTCAATTTTTAATAAGACTTAAGTTTCCGGATACATCTTAAACCCCCGCTTTTAATGAACTTATATAGTAAAAAAAACTTTGCGTCTTTGTGCCTTCGTGGCAAAAAAAACTTAGATTCTTTTCTCTAAATAAATAAACTCCAAAGGGTTATCAGAAATATTAATATGAATATCGCTTGACGGAAAAGGTTCTTTTTCGCCGGTTTCAACATAACCGTGACGTTTGTACCAGGCGATAAGTTCTGCACGAACGGAAACCACTGTCATAATAATACTCGACAATCCTAAAGTTTTAGCTTGCTTTTCGCCTTCAGCCAATAGTTTTTTTCCAATGCCGGCATTTTGCAATTCAGGTGAAACCGTTAACATTCCCAAATACAATTGATGTTCTTTCTCCACCAACAAAACCGAACCAATAATCTGGTCATTCTCTGTAAATTTTAAAAATGTATTTTTAGGATCTTGAATAATTTCCTTTAATTCTTCTTCAGTAGTTCTTTTTCCTTCTAATAAATGCGCTTCGGTTGTCCAGCCTTTTTTTGAAGTTTCGCCTCTGTATGCTGAGTTTATTAAGGTTGTTAATGCGGGAATGTCTTGTAAGGTTGCTTTTGTGATCATGGTAATCTGACTGTATTATAAATATAAATGTTATCTGGTTTTAATTGGATAAAAATTTGAATTGCCTCCCCGCCGCGGCGGTCTGGAGTGGCAAAATTACATTAGAAAATGGCTTTAGCCTAATCTTTAATTTATTTTGACTAAAACCGAATTTGTCAATTTATATAAATTTATGAAAAGAGTATCTTACAAAAACAGTTTGTTTTTTACCGAAATTTATTTTCGTTTAAGAATTTTAAATATCTTTGAATTATGAGTACAGCAATTAAATCAAAACATATCGGCAGAAATATAAGCCGTATCAGAGAGCTTAAAGATATGAAGCAGGAAGCACTTGCACAAGCTTTAGGAATAAGCCAGCAGACCATTTCGGCTATTGAAAACAGCGAAACTGTAGACGAACAAAGACTAATTGAAATAGCAAAAGCACTTGAAGTTTCTGTTGAAGCACTTAAGAACTTTTCGGAAGAAGCGGTTTTTAATATTATTGGAAATACTTTTCAAGATCACAGTGCAATTACTTCAGGTGATTACAATTGTAATTGTACTTTTAATCCTTTAGATAAAGTTGTTGAACTTTACGAACGTTTGGTTCAAGCTGAAAAAGATAAAGTGGAGTATTTGGAGAAATTATTGAACGGGAAATAAACGTTTTTAAACATATATTAAAAGAAAAAAGAGATCTATAATGATCTCTTTTTTTATGTTCAATTGCTAGCTCGACTATACAGCGATTATATGTTTGTTAGAAAAGTTTTAGCACCGTTGTCAAAATTGAATTCATAATCATACGGTATATTGGATTCTATTTCATACTGAATTATTAAATCGGCACCCTGCAAAATAAAAATTCCAGATCCTGTTATAACGTGGTCTTCACTTTTTGAAGGAATTTCCATTACTTCGATTAGTTTATTAGTCATAAAATTGCAAAAGGCGGTATCCTCAAATTGTAATTTATCTAAATAAAAAGTTATGGTTCTACTACTTCCAATCCAGCCAGGACCTATATCACATAATACTTTCCACTTAACTGTTAAAGTTTTATTTTCTAATTCTTTCTTAAGCTCTTGTATAGAATTCATTAAATTTTTATTAATGTGGACGAAAAAAAACATTCGTTTATTGACTAAATTAGTCAGCGAAAGTTAATTTCATTTTGGTGTTTTCAATTTTTTTGTTTTGTCTCAATTGCTAGCGCGAGCGTCCCGTTCGTGCACATTCCAATCTTTAAAGCGGAATTAATTTTAATTCGTTATCTGTATAAATTATTAAGTTCTCTCTATTTTCATCAATATATAAATCCCCAGCTCTGCGAAGTGTCCATTTATAAATTCGCTGATCGCTGTGCGAAGTCTCCCGACTTCGTACGCACTCCAATAATCCGCAAAGAGAATCAAAAAATACAATTGAATGTATATAGCAATGGGTACGAAGTCGGGAGACTTCGCACAGCAATTGCGAACACTTCGTGAAGCGGGGACTTCGCACAGCGATCGTAATACTTCGCAGAGCTGGGGGGCGACTTCGCATAGCGATCATAACACTTCGCTGAGCATGAATGAATGCATTAGTTTGGAAGTGATCTTTTATCTGTCTCTAAACATGTCTTCATCGGGTTCATCATAATAATTATCCCAAAAATATTCCACAAAATCAGGAACTTGAATAATTTCTCCATCGTCAATTTCTAATTGATCATGATTGTGGGCACCAAGAGGATATTCCCAAATATTAAAAGTTAACATTGTTTCTGCACCACAACTAGAACATTCTACATGATCTTCAGCTTGATAATGGTATTCAGCTCCCATTTCTCTTTTGGAACTTTCTATTTGTTCGAAATATAAGCTTAAATCTTCAAAAGCAATTTCAATTTCATCATTACAATTCCCACATTCATATATTAGGTTTTCATAATTTCGATTGTTGATTACATTTGATATTTCTTTAATTTTAGCATCTTCAATATCAACTTCTAATATTTCTTTGGCTTTAAAAATAAATTGAGATTGATCATACATCCAAAATTTTTTTTGATTATTATCAATAAATTCTTTGATAAGTTCTAGTCGCGGACTTTCTATTCTATTCCTAGAATTCTTATAGCACCAATCAATTTTTAAATCATTACAAATAAAAATTACGTTTTTATTTTTCTCTTTTGAATAAGATAAAATCTGTTTCCAGATTATTAAATCTCCAAAAATTTGAGTTCCCTCTTTTTCTTTTAAATCTTTATAACCTGGCGGAATTTCAAATTCATATCTTAATTTTCCTTCGTTAACAATTTCAATGATTTGTGAATATGTAAACTCATTTCCAACTTGAAAGTTAATCTCAAATGCTTTTAGAATTGTGTCATTAACTTTTAAAGATTTTATTTCGTTTTCTTGTTTTTCGATTTCTTCTTTTAAATCTTTCTCGAATTGATTAACTTTAATGTCTATTTCCTTTGTGAAATTAATGAATTCATCTATTTTTTCCTGTGGTAAAAATGGGTGTTTTTCTGGTTTTTCTGTGTCTTTTTTTATTTGATCAGAGACTTTTAAAATTTTTGCTTTTGCAGAAATTAATTCTTTTAATTTTTCCTCTTTAATGGGATTGTATCTTTCTGTTATAGGTTTTTCAATAATACTCTTACGATTTTTGAGATATTCAAATTGAACATGGTTTGGAATCCACAATCTATCTGCAAATTTTGGAAATATTTTGGTAAAAATTTCTTCCCTAGTTTCTTTAGGATAATAATAAAAATCAATTAGTGCTGAAGTATCAAAAATAATAATAGAATCTTTCCATAGTTCTTTTTCTTTATCTTCACTTAATTCATATTTCTCGAAACTTTTTCTATCCATGTCTTTTTAAATATTATTCAAAACTCGTATACGGGGGAAACCTTCGTATGTATATCTAATATTACGATATATAGTTAAGATTTGTTTTGTAGTCTTACTTTTCAAATATATATATTTTTGTGTATTTTTAAACTCAATTGCAGAACAATCATTTTTTTTTTATTATAGTAATAAAATTATTATCCCAAAAAACTCTTCAATTCCTCATAAGTCTTAATCTTCACACTAACTTTCTCCTCATTCATAACACTTTCAATTTGTTCCGGAATAGGAAGCGTAATTCCCAAAGCAGGTTCAACCACATCCAGGAATTTAATAGGATGCGCCGTTTCTAAGAAAACCCCAATTGCATTGTCATGTTTTTCAAGTTCTTTTTTCAAACCTAAATAACCAACAGCGCCGTGTGGTTCTGCGATATAACCGTTTTTGCTATAAATATTTTTTAGAGCTTCAAGCGTTTGTTCGTCTGTATAACTATAAGAAGAGAAATCTTTTTCGAACGCTTTTAAGTCGTTATTGTACAATTCCTGAATCCTTATAAAATTACTTGGATTCCCAACATCCATAGCGTTTGAGATGGTCGCTTTAGAAGGTTTCGGGTCGTATTGTCCGTTTTCTAAGAATCTTGGTACCGTGTCGTTTACGTTTGTAGAGGCTACAAAATGCTCAATTGGCAAACCTAATTTCTTTGCCATAATTCCGGCGCAGATATTCCCGAAGTTTCCACTTGGGCAAGAGAAAACCAATGGTTTGTTTTGGCTTTTCAATGCTTTATAAGCAAAGAAGAAATAGAACATTTGTGGCAGCCAGCGCGCAATATTAATAGAATTTGCCGATGTCAGGTTTTTATGTGCTAAACTTTCATCTAAAAACGCTTTTTTCACCATATCCTGGCAATCATCAAAAACACCATCTACTTCAAGCGCTTTAATGTTTTTTCCTAAAGTCGTCAATTGTTTTTCCTGAATGTCGCTCACTTTTCCCGACGGATATAAAATCACTACATCAACACCGTCAACACCAAGAAATCCGCTGGCAACAGCGCCGCCAGTATCTCCCGAAGTAGCTACTAAAACTGTATTTTTACTGTCTTTTTTGTCTTTGTTAAAATACGCCAGACAACGTGACATAAATCGCGCTCCAACGTCTTTAAAAGCCATTGTTGGACCGTGAAATAATTCCAAAGAATAAATGCCGTCTTCAACTTCCACAACCGGAAAATCAAAAACCAAAGTCTCTGCAATAATTTCTCTTAGATGATCTTCAGGAATATCATCGCCTACAAATTGCTGAATCACATCAAAAGCAATATTATGATGCGTCAGATTTTCGATTACATTAAAAAACGCAGGATTTAATGGCGTAATGTTTTGAGGAAAATACAATCCTTTGTCACTCGCTAATCCTTGAATTACAGCTTCTTTAAAAGAAACTTCCGGGGCATTATGGTTTAAGCTATAGTATTTCATTGGTTGTTTTAGATTTTAGATTTTAGGTTTTGGATTTTAGAAAAAAGAGAAAAGAGTATAGAAAATAGATTTTTCTTTAGATCAAATTCTAATTTTTATCCCGAAGCTTCGGGACCAAATTCCAATATTGTTATTCGGCTTTTTTGTCATTTCGACGGAGGAGAAATCGCATCCAGAGAGCAACGTTCTGTGTGTGAGCTACTAGTGTGATTTCTCCTCCGTCGAAATGACAAAACTTTATGTTATGTTTTGTGTCTGTACTGTGTGTCCATACTTTGCGGGACTTCGACTTCGCTCAGTCTGACAAATAGTGCGATGACAAACAGCAAGCACAATTTTTAATTCTAAATTTTTAATTTTTAATTCCTTTAAAGAATCCTAACACCATCAGGATTAATTTTCGAAACGTGAATTTCATAGGGTAAATTCATTTTTTCGTAAACATCACTCATGGCTTTGGCGATTTGGTCGGCGGTGTTTTTTCCTCTGCTTAAAGCAAAAATCGACGGGCCGGAACCTGAAATTCCCGAACCTAAAGCGCCATTTTCAAGAGCCGTTTGTTTGATTAAATCAAAACCCGGAATCAAAACGCTTCTTAAAGGTTCAACGATTTCGTCATGAAGCGAACGTCCAATCAAATCGTAATCTTTTGTGTATAAACCAGCAATTAATCCGCCTACATTTCCCCATTGCATAATGGCACTTTTCAGAGAAACGGTTTGTTTTAATACGGAACGCGCGTCAGATGTTTTCAATTCAATTTGAGGATGAACCACCGTGGCGAACAATTCTTCCGGACTATCAATTCTGATAATATCAAGTGGAGCATAACTTCTTACCAATGTAAAACCTCCCAAAAGGGCAGGAGCAACGTTATCCGCATGAGCATTTCCGCTCGCTAATTTTTCGCCCTGCATCGCAAATTGCACTAAATCTTTACGAGAATACGGTTTTCCTAATAATTCATTTATCCCGAAAACCGCTCCGGCAGAACTTGCAGCGCTGCTTCCAATTCCGCTTCCGGCTTTGATATTTTTGTAGATTTCGATTTCAAAACCAAAATCTATCGCTTCAAAATCTCTCTCGTAAGCTTCAAGCATGGCTACAGCCGCAACTCCCGAAACATTTTTTTCAGTTTCCAAAGGCAAATCAGCACCCACAATTTTAGTAATGCGAATTCCTTTTTGATCTGTTTTTCGAACAATCATTTCATCACCCGCATTGTCTAAGCAAAGTCCAAGTACGTCAAATCCGCACGAAAGATTCGCAATAGTTGCCGGGCAAAATAGTTTTATTTCTTTCATTTCTGTTTGGTTTTGCCACGAAGGCACAAAGTCACAAAGTTTTTATTTTTAAGTTTCTAAGAGACTAAGCTGCTAAGAATTAAAAAAAAAACTTAGAAACTTAGCGTCTTAGTGCCTTAGCGGCTAATACTAATTATTTCCTATTCTAATAACGTCTGCAAAAATTCCTGATGCAGTAACCGCAGCACCGGCTCCGGCGCCTTTGATCAATAAAGGCTGGTCTACGTAACGATCTGTGTAGAATAAAACGATATTGTCTTTTCCTTCCAGATTGTAAAACGGATGCTCTTTTGGAATGAATTGCAGGCCAACGCTTGCTTTTCCGTCTTCGAATTTTGCTACATATTTTAATCTTGAATCTTTGCTTAAAGCTTCTTTGTAAATGCTTTCGAAATGTGGCGCATGTTTGATTAACGAAGCAAAAAAGTCTTCGTTGTTTGTTGTTGCTAAACATTCAGCAGGTAGGAAAGATTCGTTTGCGATGGCGTCGATATCCATTTCGTAACCGCTTTCGCGAATTAAAATCAGGATTTTACGCGCAACGTCAATTCCGCTTAAGTCAATTTTTGGGTCCGGTTCTGTAAATCCCTGCACTCCGGCTTCTTTTACAACGTCGTGAAAAGAATTATTTTCATCAAAATTATTGAAAATGAAGTTTAAACTTCCGGATAAAACCGCCTGAATTTTATGCACTTTATCGCCTGAAGCAATTAAGTTTTTTACTGTATCTATAATTGGTAATCCCGCACCAACATTGGTTTCAAATAAAAACGGAGCGTTGTATTGGCGTGATAAACTTTTTAGTTTTTTATAATTATCATAAGCAGATGAACAGGCAATTTTGTTGCATGTTACAACCGCAATACTTTGTTTCAGGAATTGTTCGTAAGTTTCAGAAACAGTTGCATTTGCTGTAATATCAACAAATATACTGTTACGTAAATTCAGTTCTTTCGCACGTTCGATAAAAGCTTCTTTGTTGGCCGGTTCGCCTTTATCTAAGTCGGCTTGCCATTCTTTTAAAGAAATTCCGTCTTCATCAAAAAGCATTTTTCTGGAGTTTGACAAAGCGATTACGCGAACATTGATCTTTAAATTATCTTTTAAAAATTTCTTCTGATTGTGAATTTGCTCGATGAATTTTTCACCCACATTTCCAACACCCATCACAAATAAATTCAGCTGTTTGGTGTTTTCTTCAAAGAAGTTTTCGTGCAATGTGTTCAACGCTTTTTTAACGTCTCTTTCGTTGATTACAGTCGAAATATTACGTTCAGAAGCACCTTGCGCAATGGCACGGATATTAACGTTGTTTTTTCCTAAAGTACTAAACATTCTTCCGCTTAAACCCTGATGGTTTTTCATGTTTTCACCAACCAAAGCGATAATACAAAGGTCTTTTTCGACAATACAAGGATCGATTTTATTTTGAAGAATTTCCACTTCAAAAGCTCTGTTAATCGCAGCTTCGGCATTATCAGCATCCGAATTTAAAATTCCGATACAAATCGAGTGCTCAGAAGAAGCCTGAGTAATAAAAATCACGTTGATTTTTTCCTGAGACAATACTTCAAACAATCGTCTTGATGAACCTGCAACTCCAATCATTCCCGGACCTTCAAGAGTAAGTAATGAAATGTGATCGATATGGCTGATTCCTTTTACAACCGTATCTTTTGATGAAACGTGATCAGAAATCAAGGTTCCTTCGGCTTCAGGCTCAAAAGTATTTTTAATTAAAATGGGAATATTTTTTCTTAAAACCGGCTGAATCGTTGGCGGATACAACACTTTTGCACCAAAATGCGATAATTCCATCGCTTCCTGATACGATATTGCTGCAATTGGCTGGGCTTGTTTTACTATTTTTGGATTGGCAGTAAACATTCCGTTTACGTCTGTCCAGATTTCAAGTTGTTCAGCGTCAAGAGCTCCGGCGATAATTGCCGCAGTATAATCAGAACCTCCACGACCTAAAGTAGTTGTAATTCCGTCAAGCGTTAAAGCGATAAATCCCGGTAAAATATTGATTTGTGATTCATTTTGTTCGAAATATTCCTGAATCAACTGGTTTGAAATTTCGAAGTTTACGGCAGCTTTTCCAAAATCAGCATTTGTTTTGATGATTTCGCGGCTGTCTTTATAAACCACATTCTTATTGATTTGCTGATAAGCCTGAGCGATGATGTAAGACGATAATAATTCTCCAAAACTTAAAATAGTATCTGCTGTTCTTGGAGATAATTCGCCTAATAAAAAACAACCGTCCAATAAAGTTTCTAAGTGATTGATGATTCTTTTTACGTGGCTTAACAAACTGCTTTGTTCGCTTACGGGAATTAATTCTTTTAAAGTGTCCAGGTGTTTTTTCTCGATTTCGGCAACAATTTCCCTGAAACTTTCGTCGTTTGCAGCGGCTTTTGCAGCAGCCAATTGCAGTAAATCAGTGACTTTGCTTAAAGCAGAAACGACAACAACTAATTGATCCTGCTTAGATTTTTGATTTATTATTTCGAGAACGAGTTTTATATTTTGTGCATTGGCAACCGAAGTTCCGCCAAATTTTAATACTTTCATTTTTGATGTTTTTAATAAGGTGCAGCGATTTTGAGTAACAAAGGTTCAAAGTTTATAACTCTGAAATGAAACTGAAAACTGCGGCTATTTTTTTCTTTTTTGTAAATGTTTTCATGTATCCAATGCCTTTCTTCTTTTTAGAAAAAAGTATAGATAACCAGGATTATATGTAAAAATGTATACCCCTAAGGGGTAGTAGTTGTTGTAGTAGAAATTGTTGTAGCAGCAATTACAACTCCAGTTTGGGTTGTCATTGTAGATTGATATTTAATGCTGTTACTTTTCATTTTGATTTTTCAAAAGTACAGCTTTTTATAAAAGTTAAAAACCTTTATTTCCTTTTTACGAATATTTTAATTTTCCAAAAGGATAAAATTTAATATTGAGCATTTGCTAAATTTAAATCTGCAAAGTTGTCGTATTCGTATTATTAACTTTCTTTTTTAAAGATGTTAGCGATGATAGAAGTGATTTTATTGAGAGTTTAATAAAACAAAAACAGCAAATTTAGTCTATATGCTAAGTAGGGAAGAATTTTTGAGAATTTTTAATTTCAATCTCAAAGTGAAGAAACAGACGATATTAATGCAAATTTCGATTGTGAAATAGGCAAAAGTAATAATCTCAAATTCTTTAAATTTTAATTATTATGAACAAATGTTGCTTTTTAATATTGATTTGCTGAATTTTGATGCCTTAAAATAAATATTACAATGAGAGAAGTCCATTATATAAGTACTGAAACCTTAACTTTAGAAGATTTACAAGAAATAATTGTAAACCAGAAAACGCTTGAATTATCTGAAGAAGCAAAAGTAAACGTTCAGAAATGCCGTGATTATTTAGATAAAAAAATGGCTACGCATTCAGAACCTATTTACGGTATTAATACTGGTTTTGGGTCGCTTTATAGTGTGAAAATCTCGAATGAAAATTTATCAAAACTTCAGGAAAACTTAGTAAAATCGCACGCTTGCGGAACCGGAGAAGAAGTTCCTGCCGAGATTGTAAAGATGATGCTGTTGCTTAAAATTCAGTCTTTAAGTTACGGACATTCAGGAATTCAATTGCAGACTCTGAATCGTTTGGTTGATTTTTACAACAATGATGTTTTACCTATTATATATACACAGGGTTCACTTGGTGCCTCCGGAGATTTAGCTCCTTTGGCACATTTGTCTTTACCTTTATTAGGAGAAGGCGAAGTTTTGTTTGAAGGAAAAAAAGTGGCTTCTGCCGAAGTTTTAAAACATTTTAACTGGGAACCAATCGTTTTACAGTCAAAAGAAGGTTTGGCTTTGTTGAATGGAACTCAGTTTATGAGTGCTTACGGAGCTCATATTTTAATAAAAGCCTATAAATATTCGTACTTGGCAGATTTAATCGGAACCATTTCTTTGGAAGGTTTTGATGGAAGAATCGAACCTTTTAACGAATTGATTCATTTCATTCGTCCACATAAAGGACAAATTATTACGGCGCAACGTGTTAATGAATTTTTAGAAGGAAGCGAAATTATTGCTCAGGAGAAAAAACACGTTCAGGATCCGTATTCTTTCCGTTGTATGCCTCAGGTTCATGGAGCTTCAAAAGATGCGATTGATTATGTCCGAAAAGTATTCAAGACCGAAATTAATTCGGTAACAGATAATCCAAATATATTTATTGAATCAGATCAGATTATATCAGGAGGAAATTTTCACGGACAGCCTTTGGCATTAGCCTTAGATTTTATGGCCATTGCTTTAGCAGAATTAGGAAGCATTTCTGAAAGAAGAACGTATCAGTTAATTTCGGGATTGCGTAATCTTCCGGCATTTTTGGTAGACAATCCGGGATTAAATTCAGGATTTATGATTCCGCAATATACAGCGGCAAGTATTGCGAGCCAAAACAAACAATTGGCTACACCTTCAAGCGTAGATAGTATTGTATCGAGCAATGGACAGGAAGATCACGTGAGTATGGGCGCAAACGGCGCTACAAAAGCGTTGCGTGTTATGGATAATTTAGAGCGAATTTTGGCGATTGAATTAATGAACGCTTCACAGGCAATTGCATACAGAGAGCCTTTAAAATCAAGTGATTTCATCGAAATGTTTTTGAGCAGTTACAGAGAAGTTGTGCCTTTGGTAAAAGAAGACAGAATTCTGCATTATGACATTGAAAAAACGGTTTCATTTCTGGATAGTTTCCAAATTGAAAACGATTTGTTAACAATGGCTTAACATTACCGAATAATATTGAAGTAATTTTGCACTATCAAAAATATAAAAATGTCAATAAACAGTATTTTCCAATTTTTAGTGCCGAAAGACAAGAAATTCTTTCCACTTTTTGAAGAGGCTTCAAGCAATTTAATTGAATTAGCTTCTAATTTACACGAAGCTGTAAATCTTCCATTGAAAGAAAGAGAAGTTCTTTTTCAGAAAATTGACGAATTAGAGCAAAGAGGAGAAGACATTACGCGTCAGACAAATCTTGAATTGAGCAGAAACTTTATCACACCATTTGATAGAGAAGATATTCACACACTTATTACTTCTATTGATAACGTTGCAGATTACTTGCACGGTGCGGCAAGCAGAATGCGTTTATACCAGGTTGATAAGATTACAAAATCAATCAGAAAAATGACAGAAATCAACCTTGAAGCTTGTCAAAACATTGACAGCGCCGTAAAAGAGTTGAGCAATCTGAAAAACATGAATATTATTAAGGATGCTTGTGCCAGAATTAATAAATTAGAAAACAAATCAGATAACGTTTATAACAAAGCAGTTTTTGAAATTTTTGAAAACGAAACAGACGCTAAAAATATTATTAAATATAAAGAAGTGTTATCTGTTTTAGAATCAGCGACAGACAAATGTAAGAGTGTTGCCAACATACTGGAATCTATTTCTGTAAAACATTCTTAAATTCAATTTATTTCATTCTGAAGTTATAATTTATGACGCTACTTATAATTATTATAGTATTAGCTTTAATTTTTGATTACATCAATGGTTTTCATGATGCGGCAAATGCTATAGCAACCGTTGTTGCTACAAAGGTACTAACGCCTTTTCAGGCCGTTCTTTGGGCAGCATTTTTTAACTTTTTAGCTTATTGGGTTTTCGGATTTGGTGTTGCAGATACTGTTGCAAAAACAGCGCACACTATGGAAATCAACCTTGTCGTAATTCTTGCCGGTGTTATTGCAGCAATTTGCTGGAATTTATTGACCTGGTGGTTAGGAATTCCTTCAAGTTCTTCACATACCTTAATTGGTGGTTTTGCCGGAGCGGCCGTTGCTCACGCTATAGCTGTACATGGTTTTTCTGGTTATGTTGGTGAAGATGGAGCGACACATTATTGGTACGAAATCGTAAGTTGGTATAAGGCCGGGAAAGATGGTGGAATGCCTTCAGGAGTTCTTATCATTATTGCGTTTATTGTTTTAGCACCATTATTGGGAGCATTTGCTTCTTATTTAATCTCGATTTGGTTATTGAATGCTTCTCGTAAAAGTATTTTTCCTAAAATATTCACTGTTGCTTTAATGATTGCTACCGTTTGGGTTGTTAGCAGTTTAATGGTACCTTATTCAGAAATTGAGAAACCACGTTTTGATTCTCATTTTTGGAGTGTTGCCTTTGATCCACATAACATTAAATGGTTTTTAGTTGCTTTTATTATCTTAACAGTAAGTGCATTTTGTTTGATATTTAGTAGTTTAAATCTACATCAGGCAGATGCTGCTTTAAAAAAAATGCAATTGTTATCTTCTGCGGCTTTTAGTTTAGGACACGGAGGAAACGATTCTCAAAAAGTAATGGGTATTATTGCTGCTGCTGTAGCGGTTTATATTCATACAAATCCCGGAGTTCACATGGATTCCTGGTTAGATGTTGTTTTACCAAATGATGATACAGGAGTAAAAGGTGTAATGCCAGGCTGGATTCCATTAGCTTGTTATTCTGCGATTGCAGCAGGAACTTTAAGTGGTGGATGGAAAATTGTGAAAACAATGGGTTCTAAAATCACAAAAGTTACTTCGTTTGAAGGAGTTGCTGCCGAAACTGCTGGTGCATTAACGCTTTATTTTACAGAGCATTTGAAAATTCCGGTAAGTACAACGCACACGATTACAGGTTCTATCATCGGGGTTGGATTAACAAAACGCGTATCTGCCGTTCGTTGGGGTGTAACTGTAAGTTTGATCTGGGCGTGGATATTAACGATTCCTATTTCGGCTATTTTAGCAGGATTCGTTTACTTTATTCTGAGCGTATTTATTTCGTAAATAAAATTAAATTCCAATATTTTTAAATTCCAAATTCCAAGTGAAATGTGAAAACATCAAGTTTGGAATTTGGAATTTTTTGTTTGAATTTTTTAAAGCTCATTTTTCCGCTAGCGCGAGCGTCCCGCTCGTGAACGCAAAGAAAAGTAAAATACATATTAAGTAGGCACGAGCGGGACGCTCGCGCTAGCATGAGAATTTTCACTAGATTTATTTTCTAAAATTCTTATGATTGTGTTTTCGTTTGAAATGAGTTTCTTTCAGATTGGTTTTATCTTTCGAAATAACACTGATAGTACCGTCAATTTCGAGCATACAAAGCTTTACATCGGTTAAATGTTCTAAACCATGTTCACGTGCCGCTTCTTTCAATTCATCGTGTGAAATGTCTAATTTGCTTAAAGCATGAAAATCAAGTTTACCGTCGTGAATTAAGATTTCTGGTTTGTCTAAAAGTAAATTGTTTAGTGCTTTGTATTTATGCGTCAGTTTTTTGATAACATAATTGATGATAAACAAAGCCAAAGCAGCAATCAAACCTCCCCAAAGACTAGTGTCAGGACCAACCATTGCATTTTGAACGGAATTACTAATCAGTAAAATCAGAATAATATCAGCGGTATTTAATTGCGAAAGTTCTTTTTTACCAAAAATTCTGAGTGCAATTGTCATAAAAAAATACACGGCAACACTTCTCAAAATAATATCTAAATATAGTGGTAACATTATTTTTTAGGTTTAGGGTTTAAAAAAAGCTTTGTCAAAGTTTTAAACTTTGACAAAGCTGCTAAATTAATTATGTGTTATGAAGTTTAAATGAACTTATAATACCAATTTAAAATTCTTCTCGATTGCTCTGATCATTTCTCCGGCAATATCTTTATTTGTGGCGCCTTCAATTCCTTCAAGACCTGGCGAAGAGTTTACTTCCAATAATAAAGGTCCTTTTGAAGAACGAATAATATCAACACCTGCTACTTTTAAGTCCATAGCTTTTGCGGCTTTTATAGCGATCTTTTTTTCTTCTGGAGTAACTTTTATGACAGAAGCGGTTCCGCCAAGGTGAATATTTGCTCTGAATTCTCCGGGCATTGCTTCGCGCTGAATAGCAGCAACCACTTTTCCGTCAATAACAAAACAGCGAATGTCTTTTCCATTTGCTTCTTTGATGAATTCCTGAACTAAGATATTCGCATTTAAGCTTTTAAAAGCATTGATCACACTTTCTGCTGCTTTTTTAGTTTCAGCTAAAACAACACCTTTTCCTTGCGTTCCTTCCAATAATTTTACAATTAAAGGCGAACCTCCAACCATTTTAATTAAGTTGTCCGTATCCAAAGGAGAATTGGCAAAACCAGTTGTCGGGATATCGATTCCGCTATTTAAAAGCAATTGCAGTGAATATAATTTATCACGCGATTGTGTTATGGCTGTAGCCGAATTTAAAACAAAAACCTTCAAAGCCTCAAACTGACGCGTTAAAGCACAACCGTAAAAAGTAATGCTTGGTCGGATTCTCGGAATAATGGCATCAAATTGATTTAATATTTTTCCACCGCGATAATGAATTTCCGGAGTTTTAGCGTCTAGTTTCATGTAGCATTCCTTGATATTCAAAAAATGCATTTCATGACCGCGCATTTCGCCGGCTTCCATGATTCTTTTATTGCTGTACAATTCAGGATTACTGGCCAAAAGTCCGATTCTTAAACCAGAAGTCGCTTTTTCGGAGTTTTGGTATAATTCTTTTAATGCTTCGGTTGTTGGCTGTCCTAACATGTATTTTTCTTCGGGATCGACTAATACACGTCCGCTCATGGCTTCACGGCCTAAAAGCATTCTGAAACCCATTGAATCACGATTCGTCAGCGTCATTTCGATTGGCCATTTTGTATCGCCAATTTTAAGACTGGTTTGAATAACGTAGCGATGTTCTCTAAACCCGCTTGAACTTTTTACGATTCTTTTATCAACCAGCGGCGCTTCGCAATGAATAATGGTTTTGATATTATTCTGAATTGGGTTAATGTCGAATTTTACCCAATTCGCATCATTTTTTATAAAAGGAGCTATGTTTATGGCATGCATTGCCGATGTTTTTGCGCCGGAATCGACACGAGCCTTGATTGTAGGGATTCCTAGTTCTGGAAATGAACACCATTCTTCGCTACCTAAAATGACTTTGTTTTGAAGCATACGTTATTAGTTATTATAAATTTTAATATTCAAAAGTAGCTATTTGCTTTTAATAAAGATACGATTTTACCCAAAGAAAAAACCCGTTATGTTATAAAAACGTAACGGGTTTGTTATTTTTGTTATAGAATTTAACGAATTACAGATTCGTAGGCTCTTCTGCTTTATGTACTTCTACAGAAAGTTCCTGAGAATCCTCTTTTAAATCCATCAGAATTTCGTCTCCTGAGTGTATTTTCGAAGTGATAATCTCTTCTGCTAACAAATCTTCAACATATTTCTGGATCGCTCTTTTTAGAGGTCTGGCACCAAATTGTCTGTCAAAACCTTTTTCAGCGATAAACGCTTTGGCTTTATCAGTAAGACTCAATTTATAACCTAATTCAGCAATACGAGTGTATAGTTTTTTAAGCTCGATTTCGATAATCAAATCAATATCATGTTTCTCTAATGCGTTGAATACGATCACGTCATCAATTCTGTTTAAGAATTCAGGAGCAAAGGTTTTTTTCAATGCATTTTCGATAATGCTTTTTGAGTTTTCATCGGCCTGAGCTACTTTCGCAGCAGTTCCAAATCCTACACCTTGTCCAAAATCTTTTAACTGACGTGCTCCAACATTTGATGTCATGATAATGATCGTGTTTTTAAAGTCGATTTTGCGACCTAAACTATCTGTCAAATATCCATCATCAAGAACCTGAAGCATCATATTAAACACATCCGGATGCGCTTTTTCGATCTCATCTAAAAGTACAACACAATATGGTTTTCTACGAACTTTTTCAGTTAATTGTCCACCTTCTTCGTATCCTACGTATCCCGGAGGCGCTCCAACTAAACGAGAGATCGCAAATTTTTCCATGTATTCGCTCATGTCGATACGTACTAACGCATCTTCAGAATCGAATAATTCTTTTGCTAAAACTTTCGCTAATTGTGTTTTACCAACTCCAGTCTGACCTAAGAAAATAAACGAACCAATTGGTTTGTTAGGATCTTTTAGTCCGGCTCTGTTACGTTGAATAGAACGTGCAATTTTAAGAACAGCATCGTTTTGACCAATTACTTTGTTCTGAATCAATTCAGGTAATTTGGCTAATTTGTTGCTTTCTGTTTGTGCAATTCTGTTTACAGGAATTCCGGTCATCATCGAAACAACATCGGCTACATTATCTTCTGTAACTTCAATTCTGTTGTTTTTAGAATCTTCTTCCCATTGCTCTTGCGCAACAGCTAAATCTTTTTCAATACGTTTTTCATCATCACGAAGTTTGGCAGCTTCTTCATATTTTTGTTTTTTCACTACCATGTTTTTGTTTTCACGCACTTCTTCTAACTGACGTTCTAAATCCAGAATTTGTTTTGGAACATCAATATTAGTAATGTGTACACGAGAACCTGCTTCGTCAAGAGCATCAATAGCTTTGTCCGGTAAAAAACGCTCAGACATATATCTGTTTGTTAATTTAACACAAGCTTCAATGGCTTCCTGCGTATAAGTTACGTTGTGGTGATCTTCGTATTTGTCTTTTACATTGTTCAAAATGGCAATCGTTTCTTCAACAGAAGTTGGTTCAACAATTACTTTTTGAAAACGTCTTTCAAGAGCTCCGTCTTTCTCAATATATTGTCTGTACTCATCAAGCGTTGTAGCACCAATACATTGAATTTCGCCTCTTGCTAATGCAGGTTTGAACATGTTTGAAGCATCAAGAGAACCTGTTGCTCCGCCAGCACCTACAATAGTATGAATTTCGTCAATGAAAAGAATGATATCATCATTTTTTTCAAGTTCGTTCATCACGGCTTTCATTCTTTCTTCAAACTGACCGCGGTATTTTGTTCCAGCAACTAAACTTGCCAGATCAAGAGTAACCACACGTTTGTTGAAAAGAATACGTGATACTTTTTTCTGAATGATGCGTAAAGCTAATCCTTCGGCAATAGCAGATTTACCAACTCCTGGTTCACCAATAAGAAGTGGGTTGTTCTTTTTTCTACGGCTTAAAATTTGCGATACACGCTCTATTTCTTTTTCGCGTCCTACAACCGGATCTAGTTTTCCTTCTTCGGCCATTTCTGTTAAATCTCTCCCAAAATTATCTAAAACCGGAGTCTTTGATTTTTTGTTTGACTTATTGGCTGGATTGTTAAAACTACTTTCCTTCAGACTGTCATCTTGTCCTGAATCATCGTTGTATGATTCGTTTCTTGGCAAGTTTTCTAAGAATTCTTCTTCGTTTGGAGTCATATTTAAATATTGTTCTTTAGCTATGTCATAATCTATTTTTAGCTTATTCAACAGCTTGGTTGTTGGATCGTTTTCGTTTCGTAAGATACATAAAAGCAGGTGAGCCGTGCTAATTGATGAGCTCTGAAATACTTTTGCTTCGAGAAAGGTCGTCTTCAGTGCCCTTTCCGCTTGACGGGTAAGATGAAGATTTTTCTTTTCAGCATTTACTTCAACGCTTTGATTGGCGGGACTCAGTATTTCTACCTTTCTGCGCAAATGATCTAAATCGACTGCAAGGTTATTAAGTATATGAATGGCTTTACCGTTTCCATCCCTCAAAATGCCTAGCATTAGATGTTCAGTACCTATAAAGTCGTGGCCCAAACGTAAGGCTTCCTCTTTACTGTAGGTAATAACATCTTTTACTCTTGGTGAAAAATTATCATCCATAATATATAATTGTATTGTAAATTTAGTGAATTAGTCTTTGAAAAACAAAAACCGTACCCTTCCAAAACTCCTGTCAGCTAATAGACAAAAAAAATAACAATAAAAGCGTTAAAAAACGCTTAATTTATTAACTAAAAAGTAAAATAAAGTTGTTAATAAATCATTGAAATAAGTGTAAGTAAATAGCTGAAAAAATTTCAAAAAACCGTATCTTGGCACGCTTTGAAACTAATATAATTATTTAAACATAACAACTTATGTCTGAAGGAGGAGAAAAGTTAATTCCTATTAACATAGAAGATGAAATGAAATCAGCTTACATCGATTATTCGATGTCAGTAATCGTATCGAGAGCACTTCCAGATGTTAGAGACGGCTTGAAACCAGTGCATCGAAGAGTTCTTTACGGAATGTATGACTTAGGAGTAACATCAAGATCTGCCCACAAAAAATCTGCGAGAATCGTAGGGGAGGTTTTGGGTAAGTATCACCCACACGGAGATACATCTGTGTATGATGCCATGGTTCGTATGGCTCAGGAATGGAGTATGCGATATTTATTAGTGGATGGTCAGGGTAACTTTGGTTCTGTTGATGGTGACAGTCCGGCAGCAATGCGTTATACTGAGGCCAGAATGCGCAAGATCTCGGAAGATATTATGGCAGATATCGAAAAAGAAACAGTTGATTTTCAACTAAACTTTGACGATACTTTATATGAGCCAAAAGTAATGCCAACAAGAGTTCCTACTTTATTAGTAAACGGAGCAACAGGTATTGCGGTTGGTATGGCAACCAATATGCCGCCACACAACTTAACAGAGGTTATCAATGGTACATTAGCGTATCTTGATAATAACGATATTGAAGTAGACGAATTAATGACACATATTAAAGCCCCTGATTTTCCAACAGGTGGTGTAATATATGGTTATGAAGGCGTTCGTGAAGCATTTAAAACCGGTAGAGGACGTATTGTAATGCGTGCCAAAGTTGGTTTTGAAGAAGTTGACGGAAGAGAATGTATCATTGTTACTGAAATTCCGTATCAGGTTAACAAAGCCGAAATGATCAAACGTACGGCTGATTTGGTTAACGATAAAAAAATTGAAGGTATTGCCAATATTCGTGACGAATCTGATAGAAACGGTATGCGTATCGTTTATATCCTGAAACGTGATGCTACGCCAAACGTAGTTTTGAATACCTTATATAAGTTCACATCATTACAATCTTCTTTTAGTGTAAATAATATTGCACTTGTAAAAGGACGTCCTCAAATGTTGAATCTAAAAGATATGATTCACTATTTTATTGAGCACCGTCATGATGTTGTAGTGAGAAGAACGCAGTTTGAATTACGTAAAGCCGAAGAAAGAGCGCATATTTTAGAGGGATTAATTATTGCTTCTGATAATATTGATGAAGTAATTGCGATCATCAGAGGTTCTAAAAATACAGAAGAAGCGCGTGAAAAATTAATCGAAAGATTCAGTTTGTCAGATATTCAGGCACGTGCTATTGTTGAGATGCGTTTGCGTCAGTTGACAGGTCTGGAGCAGGATAAATTAAGAGCTGAGTTTGAAGAATTAATGAAATTAATCGAACACTTAAAAGCTTTATTAGCTGATGTTGATTTAAGAACGAAATTAATTAAAGAAGAACTGGAAGAAATTCGTGAGAAATACGGAGATGCCCGTCGTTCTCAAATTGAATATTCAGGAGGAGATGTAAGTATCGAAGATTTAATTGCCGATGAAAATGTAGTAATTACAATTTCGCACGCAGGTTATATCAAACGTACCAACCTGACAGAATACAAAACTCAGAATAGAGGAGGAGTTGGACAAAAAAGCGCCGGAACAAGAGATCAGGATTTCCTTGAGCATATGTTCGTTGCAACCAACCACCAATATATGATGTTCTTTACGCAAAAAGGAAAATGTTTCTGGATGCGTGTTTACGAAATTCCGGAAGGAAGCAAAACCGCAAAAGGTAGAGCAATTCAGAACTTAGTAAACATTGAAAGTGATGATAAAGTAAAAGCTTTCATTTGTACACAAGACTTAAAAGACAAAGATTATATCAACAGCCATAACCTTGTAATGGTAACGAAACAAGGTCAGGTTAAGAAAACTTCTCTTGAGAAATATTCTAAACCAAGGGTAAATGGTGTTGCCGCTATTACTATTAAGGAAGGCGATGAATTATTAGAAGCTAAATTAACTAACGGAGAAAGCCAAATTATCCTTGCTGTGAAGTCTGGTAAATTGGTTCGTTTTGAGGAAACTAAAACACGTCCGATGGGAAGAACAGCTTCCGGAGTTCGTGGAATTACCTTAAAAGATGATACCGATGAAGTAATTGGTATGGTTACTGTAGATAAAAATGATATTAACGATTCGCAAATTTTAGTTGTAACTGAAAACGGATACGGAAAACGTACCAAATTAGTTGACGAAGATGGTGAAGATGTTTACAGAATTACAAACCGTGGAGGTAAAGGTGTGAAAACACTTAACATCACAGAAAAAACAGGAAAACTGATTTCGATTAACGCCGTAACGGATGCTGATGATTTAATGATTATCAATAAATCAGGATTAACAATTAGAATGGCTATTGAAGATTTACGTGTTATGGGTCGTGCAACGCAAGGTGTTCGATTGATTAACCTTAAAGGTAAAGATTCTATCGCGGCTGTAACAAAAGTTATGAAAGATGATGTTGCAGAAGTTGTTGTAGATGAAGATGGTAATGTTATCGAATCTGCTATCGAAAGAGTAAAACCGGATTTAGAGGTTCTGGAAGATGATGGTACTGTTGAAGACGATGACGATGATGATTCTGACGAAGTGATTGAAGACGAAGACGATTCTGAAGAAGAATCAGAAGAGTAAAAAATATATAACCACGAAATTAAAATTAAAACACAAATTGAATATTATGAAAAGTAAATATGTAATACTTGCATCAGCATTATTGATTTCAGTAGCTACTTTTGCTCAAAAAGATCAGATTAAAAATGCTGAAAAAGCATTAAAAGGCGGAGATGCTCAAGGAGCAATTACGATATTAAAAGATGCTGAAAACATGGTGGTTAATGCCAAAGATGTTGAACAGGCACAATATTATTTTGTAAAAGGAAATGCTTACCTTGATTTAGCAAACAAAAGTGTAGAAACAGGCAAAAACCTTTCTCTAGCTGCTGAAAGCTACAAAAAATTGATTGATATTGAAAAAACTTCCGGAAAAGTAAAGTATTCAACTCAGGCAGCTGCGTCAATCACTGAAATTAAAGGAAAATTGATTAACTCTGCAATCGAAGATACTCAGGCAAACAAACATGCTGACGGAGCAAAAAAATTGTATGACGCTTATTTGTTAGACAGAAACGATACGATCAACTTGTACTATGCAGCTTCAACAGCTGTAAACGCTCAGGATTATGATACAGCTTTACCAATGTACGAAGAGTTGAAAAAAATCAACTATTCTGGTAAAGGAACAAGCTATACTGCAGTGAACAAAGCTTCAGGTAATGAAGATGGTTTTAATACAGCAAAAGAAAGAGATTTAGCAGTAAAATTGGGAACTCACGAAAAACCAAAAACAGAAGCTATTCCTTCTAAAAGAGGTGAAATCTACAAAAACCTAGCTTTGATTTTAGTTCAGAAAGGTCGTATTGAAGATGCTAAAAAAGCTATTGCAGATGCACGTAAAACTAATCCTGAAGATTCATCTTTAATTCTTTCAGAAGCTAATTTATATTTAGAGACTAAAGATTTTGATACTTACAAAAAATTAGTTGGTGAAGCGTTACAAAAAGATCCAAACAATGCTGATTTAGTATTTAACTTAGGAGTTATTAGCGCAAATGCTAAAAACAATGCAGATGCTGAAAAATATTATTTGAAAGCAATCGAAATCAACCCTGACTATACAAATGCTTACCTTAATCTTGCAGCGTTAAAATTAGAAGCTGAAAAACCAATCATTGATGAAATGAACAAATTGGGTACTTCTGCAAAAGATATGAAACGTTACGACGTTTTAAAAGCGCAAAGAGAAGGTGTTTTCAAAGGAGTTATTCCTTATTTAAAGAAAGCAAATGAATTAGATCCTAAAAACGAAGATGTATCTAAAACATTATTAGGCGTTTACAAAGCTTTAGAAATGTCTGCTGAAGCAAAAGAACTAAAAGCAAGAATGTAATAAATACGTTCCCGATATAAAAAAAACCTTCGCGAAAGCGAAGGTTTTTTTATGCTTATAATTTTCAGAGACTACAATAATGTAGCTGATAAGGTAATAGTTGTATTTAAAAGTTTAGAAATCGGACAAATTTCTTTTGCTTTTGCAGCCGTTTGCTCAAATTCTTCAGCTGAAATAGAAGGAACTTTTCCTTTTAGGTCTAAATGAATCAAAGTAATTGTTCCGTCTTCAAAAGTTACAGTCGCTTCTGTAGATAAATCTTCTGCAGTAAAACCACCTTCATTTAGCAAGAAACTTAATTGCATTGTAAAACAGCCCGAATGTGCCGCTGCAACAAGTTCTTCAGGATTTGTTCCAACACCATCTGCAAATCTGGTTTTGAATGATAATTGAGCATTATCTAATGTTGTACTTTGTGTGCTGATTTTTCCGGTTCCTTCCATACCGGTTCCTTGCCAGTTGGCATTTGCTTTTCTTGTAAATTTCATTGTATAAAATATTAAGGTTTATAATCTTTTGATACTCAAATATAATCAATATTTTACAGAATAGTTTTATAGAATTTGATTAGAATGTTAAGTTTGGTGTTGAAATCAGTGTAGTTTAACCGCAAAGTCCGCAAAGATTAATTTTAGTAGTCTGTTTGTAAACACAAAGTTCGCAAAGCTTTGTTCTGATGTCATACTGAATGTCATCCCAAGGAACGAGGGATTTTCAAAAGTAACTAACACAAAGTATTTTCCTAGATTGTCGATCTACTTGCGTAGATCCAAACGTCATTAAAATGTGTAAAACAGCTTGTGCCGTTAGGCACTAAATATCGGTAGATAATAAGAATCGGAATAGATTTAGCGTGCCGTAGGTACGCAATAGCTATGATTTTGTTGCGTACCTACGGCACGCCAACGTATTTCTAATCTATATTAACTACCAATATTTAGTGCCTAACGGCACATTTCACATTACTCATAATTATCAAAAAGCTTAACTTTATGAAATTGTCTGAGATTCTGCGTTCTTCAGGATGACAAAAATGAGAGTAGGTTTTACGTCTGATGTCATATCATGTCAAAACAAAGCTTTGCAACTTTACGTTTTTACAAAATCTTGCAAATAAAAACTTTGCGCACTTTGCGGTAAAATTCGCTCCAACAATAACCACAAAAAAAGGAGCAATGAAAATATCATTACTCCTTAATAAATTATTATATAAACTAAAGTCTATTCCTGACCTAAGTTTCTTAATTGTTTCAATTTGTCTTTCCAAACTTCAAGGCTTTCCTTGTGAATAGCAATGTTTTTGCGGACTTCAAGAACAATTGAATTCTCCTTTTTAGCGTTTTTAGTATTGGTGAAAAACTGAATGTTATTTTCTAACTGAAAAATTTCGTTTTGTACTTCTTCAATTTTACGCATTAAGAAGATTTTTTCATTATCCAGTTTTCTCGTATCATTACTTTCTGATAAGGAATCAATTCTGTTAGAAAAACGCATCATTTCAGTTTCTTTTTTACTCAAACTTAATTTTTCAAAAAGTGCATCTAAAATTTTATTGAATTTCCCTTCGATATGACGTCTTGAAAAAGGAACTTTTCCAAAACCTTTCCAGGTTTCAATATGTTGTTTGATAGCATCTAAATCTGTTTTGTGGTCCCCCGTTAATTGGTAAGCTCTCAAAATATCTAAATAGGCTTTTTTGTTATCAAAAGCAGCAACTTCATCACCGTTTTCTTCAGACTTGTGTTCTTTTAATTTGTCGAAATAGTGATTACACGCATCTTTAAATTCCTTCCAGATTTTATCTGAATATTTTTTAGGAACGTGACCAATTTGTTTCCACTCTTCCTGAATTTGCTTCATGATCGGAGTAGTGGCAGCAAAATCTGTACTTTCCTGTAATTCTTTTGCTTTGGCAACAAGAGCCATTTTTTTATTTAAATTGTCGTTTTGGTCTTTTTTAATGTCTTTATAAAACGAATTTTTAAAAGAATTAAAGTTTCTAACGGCAGTTTTAAAGGCAGCCCAGGTTTCTTCGTTTACTTCAGACGGAACTTTACCGGCAGCAAAAAACTCATTTCTAAGCGCTTCTACTTTTTGAATCTGAACCAGCCATTGCGAATGCGAGTTTACTTTTTCAGTACCTAAAACTTCGATTTTAGCAATAATTTCCTTTTTAACTTCCAGGTTTTGCTGTTCGTTTGCTCTTTGGCTTTCGAATAATAATTCTCTTTTATCGTGGATTTTTTTGGTTAACTCACTGAATTTATTCCAGATTACATCACGGTGTTCTTTAGAAACCGGTCCAATATCTTCTTTCCAGATTCTGTGCAAATCCTGTAATTCACGGAATGCTTTGCTGATGTCAGTTTCATTTGCTAATTCTTCAACACGAGCAATTATTTTTTGCTTTTGATCTAAATTATATTTGAAGTCTAAATCTCTGGCTTCGCGGTCTAAGTGCAGATAATCATAGAAATTTTCTACATGAAAGTGATAATTATTCCAAACGTGGTTGTATTTATCCTTTGGAATTGATCCTGCATTTTTCCATCTTTCTCTTAAATCATTAAAATGTTTAAGCGTGTCTTTGATGTTTTCCTGCGGATTTATAAGTTCTTTTAGTTCCTCAACTATAGCAAGTCGGGCTTCTAAATTTGTTTTTAAGTTGGTTTGTAAATGTTTAAAATGTACGTTTCTTTTTTCTCTAAAGATGTTATAATACTCGTCAAATTTAGATTTTAACGGAGAATGATATTCAAATTCTTCATTTGGATCTTGTTTTGAGGCATTAAATTCTTCTTTTTTCTCCTCAATAAGATGATTATATTGTAATAAAAATGATTTTTTTATTTCTTCGATATGATCTTTCACAGACATCACTTTGTCTGTATTCACTAATTTTTTTAATTCATCAACAAGCGCATCCATCGAGAAAGTGTCATAATCCTGCATAGGAATATCATGGCGCTCTTTCAGCGTTTCATCTTCACTCTCCTCAGCATTCGAATTTGTTATAGCATCTAAAGCTGTCTGATGACTTGTTTCATCAGCTTCCTCATTGATTTCTACTTCATTTTCAGGAAGTGTAGTTTCATTTTCGGGTGTTGTTTCTGCTTCTGATGTTTCGATTGCATCATTTTCTGTAGAATCACTAATTTCGATTCCTGATTTTCCGTCTGCTTCTTGCAGGTTATCATTCTTTTCTTCTAACATTTTAAATGTATAAGTATATTGATTTAAACATTGCGAAAGATAGTAAAGGTGTTTCTAAATACAAAATAAATCCTTTGTTTATGTACTATTTTGCGATGAAATTCTTATTTATTGAATAGTTTTAAGATTATGATACTTGTTTTTTCGCTGATTTTTTGCAGTAAATTTAAATTTAAAAAGAATATTGTTTTAAGAAAAACAGTTCTAAAATAGTATTTTAGTAAATAAGTTCTTATTTTATTTGAAGACTTAAAACAGAATTAACATCCCGACTTCAATACCAAAATTATAAGATTTGTGATTTCCAAAAGCCACACTTGGATGAATATAGGCCATGTCATTTGCAGTTATTTTTCTGCCAAATTCTAAAAAAGCATTGTTTGGATATCCTTTATTTGTGGCATTATATCGAAAAGCAGCATCGGCTGCGATCCAGTTTTTGCCCATAATAAACATAAAGTAATTTTCGAAAGCAGTTGTATTGATGTCGTCTCTATTATCAGAACCTGCAAAACTGAGTTGGTTTTCTAAAGAACAAATCCATAACATTTTATCTTTCTTCAAATATTTTCCGTAGAAAACGGCAGGGGCGAAAACCCATTTTCCGGATCCTCGGGAAGGATCTGTAGCAGAGTTCGAAATAACTCTGGCGCGAAAAGCAACGCCGCCGGTTTTATGGTCTAAATAAGGAATATAACTAATTCCGGCTGCAATATCACCAATTCCGGTTTGGTTTTCAGAATTAGAATTTGTCGAAATCAAAGGAAGATCAACCCTTAAATTCCAGGCTTTGTTTGCAATCGGATGCAAAAACCGAAGTTGGGTTGTATTAAACGATCCTGAATCGGTATCCAGATATTCATTAAAAAGCAATATGGTTTTTAAGTAATAATGATATCGCGCTTCTGTATATACATTATCAGACGTTTGGATAGTATCCTGAGCGTGTGAGGAACTGACAGTAAAACTTAGCAATAAAAAAAGGTAAATTTTCTTCATAACTACCTATAAATGAGGAGTCTAATTTACGAAAATTACCTTGATGTTTTATTGTCAGGAGTTTTTTTATTTATTCCAGATTTTCCATGCTTTTTCTGCCTGAAAAATGAGCATATCGTAACCATTTTTTATTACTGCGCCTTTTTCTTTAGCATTTTTTAGAAACTGAGTTTCTGTAGGATTGTAAATTAAATCGTAAGCAATGTGTTTATCCGTGAAAAACTCATAAGGAAGATTAGGACACGCTTTGATATTTGGACTTGTTCCTACTGGTGTACAATTGATTATAATTTGAAAATTATCAAAAGTAGTCGCATTGATCAAATCATAATCAATGATGTTTTCTTTTGCTTCTCTGGAAACAAAAGTATACGGAATATTAAGCTCATCCAATGCAAAAGCAACGCCTTTTGATGCGCCGCCTGTGCCCAGAATAAGAGCTTTTTTATGATGTGGCTCCAATAAAGGCTTTAGTGATTTTTTAAAACCATAATAGTCTGTATTGTATCCTTTTAATTTTCCTTTTTTGGTGAATTTAATAGTATTGACAGCACCAATTAAAGCTGCTTTTTTTGATAATTTATCTAAAAACGGAATAACTTGTTCTTTGTATGGAATAGTAACGTTAAGTCCTTTTAAATCAGGATTGTTTTTTACCAATTCAGTGAAATAATTGATTTCAGAAATGTCAAAATTTTCATAAGTATTGCCTAAAAAAACTTCATCATTAAACTTCTCAGTAAAATATCCTTTTGAAAATGAGTAACTAATATTACGTCCTAATAAGCCAAAACGTCTTTTTAAAATATCAATCATTATTGTTTTCTATGTTTTTCAATATAATTTTTAACCGTTTTTTTCGACCATACAACCGGAAACAAATCTTCAATTAAAATATAATTATCAAAGTTTAAACGTAATCCGTTGCTTAAGTGAAATTTAGCTTTTGTATTGTCCTGAACCATAAAATATAATCCAGCCAAACGATATTCGATTTCATTTTCTTCAGGAAAATACTCTGAAGCTTGTAATAACGTTTGAATTGCGCTGTCAAATTCTCCTAAAAACTGTAAAATATCAACCCAGAACAACCAGGTATCTAAGGCATAATCACCAAATTCTACTGCTTTTCTGTATCCAAATTCAGCTTCCTCAAAAAAGTTCATTTGTTTGTTGATCGTCGCGTAACGTTTCCAATATAAACGATTTTGATTGTCGATTGCTAATGCTTTATTCACAAAAAACAATGCTTTTTGAAAGTTTTTCTGGCGAACATGAAAGTCAGTAATGGCAATCCAGCCTTTATCCAAAAGCGGATCTTCATGTACAGTCTGATTGTAATATTGAAGTGCTTTTACAGAATTCCCTAGTTTTTCGTAGCATTTACCAATTCGCAATAGCGCATACGAAGTGGCATCGTCAAGCTCAATCGTGCGGTTATAGCTTTCGATAGCTTCGTTGTATTTTTTAAGGCGTTCGTATGCTTTTGCTTTTTCCATGAAAGCTCCTAAAAACTCATCGTCGATAAGAGTTGCATAATCAAAAGCGCGAATCGCATTTTCGTATTCTTTTACGCCATAATGCAAGCGTCCAAGCTGATGCCAGGCGATTTCGCTATATGGGTTTTTGTTGATGTAATCGTTAAGATATTTGATAGCTTCCTGATTTTGATCTAAAAATTCAAAACAGTAAACCACGTTATACAAAGCAGACTGATCTTCTAAATCTTCTTCAAGACATTTGATGAAGCTCTCTTTTGCCATCTCAAGGTTATCCATAAAAAGATATTCCATTCCAATCAAGTTGTACACGTCAGCGTAGTCGTCAGTATATTGCAAGGCAATTTTAAGCAACTCTACCGCTTTTTCGTGTTGATCTCTTTTAGAACAAATATTAGCTTTCTGGATATAAATTTCCTCGTTATTCGGTTCAATTGCATACAACTCGTTCAAAAGCTTTTCAGCGATTTCAAGTTTGTCATCGTAAACCAGCATTTCTACTTGTACTAATTTTAAGCCTGTAGATTTTGGATGTTGGTCTAATGCAAGTTTTAAGGCCTTTTTTGCTAAATTAGCCTTGCCTATATCTAAATAATGAAGAATAATTTCTTCGAATTCTTCAGAGTCAAAAAAGAGTACTTTGTTAGTTTTTAACATCGACTCAAATTTGGATAAGGATAGGTTATAATCTTCTTCTTCGTTGCTTAATTGCATACTTTGTTTATTTGAAATTAGCCTGTTATAAATTTAGGCAACCATATTATTGTTGTGAGGAATGGAAATTAATTGTTTTGAACAATTTAATTAACAATATGGACAGAATTAACATTCTGTTTTTAATCATAATCTTCTAATTCGTAAAGATTAATCGTTAGTATTCTTTTTCATGATTTCATCCATAACATTTAAAATTATGGCGCAACCTTCTTTAATTTCTTCATCAGAAATGGTTAACGGAGGCGTGATTCTTATGGCACAACCTTCAAACAGTAACCAGAATAGAATGAGGCCTTTATCCTGACAATTTAAAATAACTTCATTGGTTATTTCGGCACTTTCAGTCATGGCGGCAAGCATTAATCCTTTTCCTCTAACTTCCTTTATCAAAGGATGTACCAAAAGCGATCTGAACAGTTTTTCCTTGTCTAAGGCTTCTTGCATCAAATTAGTTTCAGTTAATTCCTGCAAAGTAGCCAAACAAGCTGACGCAATGACAGGATGACCTCCAAAAGTGGTTATATGACCTAATTTTGGGTTTTCTGTCAAAAGGTCCATTTTTTCTGCCGAAGCTGTAAAAGCCCCTACAGGCATTCCACCGCCCATTCCTTTTCCCATAACTACGATATCAGGAACAACATCGTAATTCTGAAAACCGAAAAGCTTTCCCGTTCTCCCAAATCCCGGTTGAATTTCGTCTACAATCATCATCGCACCAACTTCATCACATCTTTGGCGAACTTTCTTTAAAAAGTTATTTTCCGGCTGAATAAATCCCGCGCCTCCCTGAATCGTTTCCAGAAGAATAGCGGCAGTTCTGGTTGTTATTTTTTGTAAATCTGCTTCGTTGTTAAAGGTAATAAAATCAACATCAGGAAGCAAAGGGCGAAAAGCTTGTTTGCGTTCTTCAAATCCCATTACACTCATCGAGCCCATTGTATTACCATGATATGCATTATGACAGGAAATCAACTGACTGCGGCCTGTTGTTCTTTTGGCTAATTTAAGCGCACCTTCAATTGCTTCTGTGCCCGAATTAACTAAATACGTTTTATTTAATGATTCCGGTAGGAGAGAAGCCAGTAATTTGCAATATTGAACAGCAGGACTTTGTGAATATTCGCCATAAACCATTACATGCGAATATTTGTCTAACTGATCTTTTATAGCCTGATTCACTCTTGGATGCTGATGTCCAAGCGTACAGGCTGAAACACCTGCTACAAAATCTAAATATTTTTTATCGCTAGTGTCGTAAATATAAGAGCCAACGGCATGCGAAACTTCCATCCCTAAAGGATATGGAGACGTTTGTGCCTGGTATTTTATAAAATCTGGATTCACGTGTTGTTTGTTTAAAAGTTTCAGGTTTCATGTTCTGCAACCTAAAATGGGGACTAAAATTTATTGTAGTTTCACTAAAACTGCGACTGAAAACTGCGACTGAAACTATAAACTGAGACTGCGACTAAAAACTATTTCTTAGTTTTTGCAGTTGACTTTGCTGTCGTTTTAGCCGGAGCAGAAGGTTTCTTTTTATCGTAATCGCGCGTTTCCTTCCTGACTTTCATCGGGACGTTTTCTTTTGCGTTGTCGTCTTTTCCTTCCTGAATTAATTTCTCGTTCATTTCATTGTCCTCGTCCGTAAAAATATCATCTTTTGATTTTATTCTTTCGTCACCGCGCCAGACCAAACCTCTTAATTTACGGGCATTTTCCGGTAAATCAATTTCCGGGTAAATATCGCCGTCGACTTTGTTGAAAAAGGTTATCGTTTCAACTGCATTATTCTCTAAAATAAGATTGATTTTACTGCTTACATTTTTATTTATTCCGATGAGTTCTTTGGCGTCATTCCGCATATAATAAATGACTTCGGTATTTTTAATAACGTCAACATCATGCAATTTTCCCTCTTTGAATTTTCCAAACAAATTGATACCCTTGACCTGATTAAATCCGGTGCCGAGCGTGTCCCGCGAGACGAGAAAAGTGTTATTGAGGACTTTTAGTGAATCAAGTTTTTTGGTAGTATTATCGCCAATTAAATGCATGACATCTCCCGTAATCTGATTATCGCCATTCCATAAAATTGGATTTCCAATTAGTTTTGTTAAAGCCGTTTTAGAATTAGAATGAATCGAATCACATTTTCCGCTCATATCTATTTTGAAGAAACGAACATTATTATAAGCTCTTAAAATTCGTTCCCCTTCTTTTCCGGTAACCATCAGTTTTTTTCCGTGAATGTAAACCGAATCATTTTCAACTAAATTAATAGCAACTGCTCTTTTAGTTACAAACATCGAGTCTTTAAGTTTGTATAATTCGGCATAATGCCCTTTTACAACTCCCTTATTTATTGAGTCGGTGATTTTTACATTCCTTGTTGCCGATGCAAATTCGGTATTCCTGTTATAAAATAAACTATCGCCTTCGATGCGCCTGTCATCATATTTGATATAAGAGTTTCGGACAAAATGAGCCACGTTTTTCTTGGTATCGTAAAAACCTTTTTCGGTGTAAATGTAATTTGCCTTGCTTGTAATTGTCGAAGGGCCAAACAAATAACTATGTCCCGAATTGCTGTAATAATCCAAATGATTTGATTTTATCACATATTTTGGGTTCGTAATTGTAACGGCAGTCAAAAACTGAAACTTCTTTTCGGCCACATAATATCTTCCTGATTTACTAATCAAAGTATTGTCTTTGTTGACAATTGTTCCTTTTGAGTTGTAAAAAACCTCCTGAACATTTCGGTCAAAATTAATCGTATCGGTTTGCAAAGTAGCATCCGGAGAACTCATAACAGCATCGCCAGTTGCGAAAGCCTTTTTTAAATTCCCATTATATTCAGCATATTTACTGTTTAAAAATAAAGTATCTCCCTGCACTAATTGCACGTTACCAAAGGCTTTCAGGTAATTTTCTTTCTGAAAAAAATAAGCTTTATTGCAAGTAAGTATAACGCCGTCATGATTTACTTTTACATTTCCTGTTAGCAAAAGCGCATCTGGCATTAGTTCCTGATTTACATCAGAATAATCAGCATTTTCTACAATAATTTTTTTAGGCGCCTGAGCAAAAATGCCCTGAACACATAAAAGAAGCAAACAATAAGATATGAAAAAGAGTGATTTCTTCAATTGATTAATTTTTTGTCAAATTTATGAAAAAGGATATAACCTTTACGGATATTAGGATTAATTTATATTTTTTAGGTACAAAGGATAAACAAAGGTACAAAGTAACAAAGATGCAAAGGTTCGAAGGTCTCATATGTTTTGGGAAAAATTATGCAAAATGTTTATCGTAGAGACGCACAGCAGTGCGTCTAACAGCTAAAAAGTAAATTCAGAGGTTTGATTTTAAAATTTAAAGCACATAAAAAAAACCTATGTTCCTATGACCCTTTGCCCCTTTGAACCTATTCTAAGTTACCAACAAAACGTAAAACTATTTCGTTATAGTTCTGTTTTCTGATTATAAATAAGAACAGGTTTCTTTTGAGTTTTAAAAATTAGCTTAAATTTAAAAAATGGTTTCTGAATTTTGACTTTATATTAAGGTTGGTTCAAAAGCTTTTTATAAAATAATTTATGGCAAGTAATAGAATTTTGGTTGCAGGAATAGCTGCAATAATGCTGTTTTCTGCATGCAAAACAAAAGATTTGAGAATGAATACAGCAAATGAAGAAAATGCTACAAATAAGAAAATTGTAGTGTATCAGGTTTTTACACGTTTATTTGGAAATAAGAATACCACCAACAAACCCTGGGGAACGATTGAAGAAAATGGAGTAGGGAAGTTTAATGATTTTACAGATAAGGCACTTCACGAAATTAAAGATTTGGGAGTAACTTATATTTGGTACACAGGAGTTCCGCATCACGCTTTGGTTCGTGATTATACAGCTTACGGAATCTCAAATGATGATCCGGAAGTGGTAAAAGGTCGTGCAGGATCGCCTTATGCAGTTAAAGATTATTACAATGTAAATCCGGATCTGGCTGTAAATCCTGCGAATCGACTACAGGAATTCGAAGATTTAATTGCCCGAACTCACAAAGCCGAATTAAAAGTAATTATCGATATTGTTCCCAATCATATTGCGAGAAAATATCAGGGAAAAAATAATCCGGAAGGAGTAAAAGATTTTGGTGCTGATGATAATGTAAATGTAGAATACGACCGAAATAATAATTTCTATTACATTCCTAATAATCATTTTGAAATTCCCGATGGAGATGTTCCATTAAATGGAGAAAAAAATCCTATGATTGATGGTTTCTTCGACGAAAATCCTGCAAAATGGACAGGAAACGGTTCGAGAAAAGTCAAACCGGATCAAAATGACTGGTACGAAACAGTAAAAGTAAATTACGGAATTCGTCCGGATGGTTCTAAAGATTTTCCCGAGCTTCCTGCCGGATTTGATCAGAAATCGTATCAGGAACATTTTGCTTTTTGGCAGGATAAAGACGTTCCGGATTCCTGGAAAAAGTTTAAATCTATCGCGCTTTACTGGACAGCAAAAAGTGTAGACGGTTTCCGTTATGATATGGCCGAAATGGTTCCGTATGAATTCTGGAGTTATATGAATTCTGCTATCAAAATGAAAAATCCAAACGCTTTTTTACTGGCAGAAGTGTATAATCCAAATGAATATCGAAATTACATCCGTTTAGGAAAAATGGATTATTTGTATGATAAAGTAGAAACGTATGATAAACTGAAAGATATTATACATGGAAAATCTTCGCCCGATGGATTATCAGATATTCAAAAAGGAATGTCGGATATTGAACATCATATGCTTCATTTTCTGGACAATCATGACGAACAAAGATTAGCAAGTCCTGAATTTGCCGGAACGCCGGAAAGAGGAAAACCTTTAATGGTAGTTTCAACAACAATCAGCACTTCGCCAACAATGGTTTATTTTGGACAGGAAGTAGGTGAGGCCGGAAATGAAAATGCAGGATTTGGAACGCATTCGAGAACTTCTATTTTCGATTATATCGGAGTGCCAAATCATCAGCGTTGGATGAATGACGGAAAATTCGATGGAGGACAGCTTTCTGAATCAGAGAAAAACTTACGTGGTTTTTACAAACGATTATTAAATTTTTCGATTAATAGTTCTGCTTTGATGGGAAGTTTTCAGGAAATTCAATCTGTAAACCGTCAAAATAATCAAGGTTATGACGAATCAATTTATTCGTACGTTCGCTGGTCAGAAAATCAAAAACTGATTGTTGTCGCGAATTTTTCTTCGGATAAAACAAGTGAATTTGATTTGAAGATTCCGTCGGATATTATTTCAAAGTGGAATTTAAAAGACGGCGAATACAAATTGACAGATCAATTGTATCTGAATAATGAAGTTTTATTAAAAGTAAGTAATGGAGAAGGAGTGGCAAGAATAAAAATTGCGCCTTCGGAATCTTTTATTTTTGAAGTAAAATAGATTGAAATTTTAAACCTGACAGCTTAAAAGCGGTCAGGTTTACTATTGAAACTAAAATTTAAGCTATACGTTTAAATATTAATTGGTTTTAGAAGTGATAAAATCTCTTTGATCGAAAATTCTGCACCACAAACATATTCATCAGAAGCACCATAATAGAACGTGATAGTATCTCCATCCGGTTCTACAATATGGCCATTTGTAAATACGACGTTCCCAAAAAAGCCGATCAATTCATAAGTTGTAGTAGGTGACATAATAGGATCTTCAGTTCTTGCAATAACTTTTGTAGGATCTTCTAAATCCATTAAAAAAGCGCCCAAACAATATTGATGTTCAAAATTTGCCCCGTGGTAAATGGCTAGCCAACCCTGTTCTGTTTTTATAGGTGCAGCTCCGGCGCCGACTCTTTTACTGTCCCAAAGTCCTTTTCGTGTTCTGATGATACAATGGTGATTTCCCCAGTGAATACCATCGGGAGACGATGCAATCCAAATGTAATTACCACCAATATCTACACTGCTCGGGCGGTGTAAAGCGTAAAACAAACCATTTATTTTTTCTTCAAAAATCGCACAATCTTTATTATGAGCAGGAAAGATCATGCCTTGTTTTTGGAAATTTTTCCAATCGGTTGTAGTGCGTAAACCAACGCCAACACCATTGCTGGATACTGAAGTAAAGGTTAAATAATAAGTTTCTTCAATCAGCGAAACGCGGCAATCTTCTATTCCGAATGCTTCTAAAATACCTTCACCAACTAATTGAGGATAACCTTCAGGTTCATAAAAATCGCGTCCATTTTCGCTGCATAATAAGCGCAGATGCGACAGTGTGGTTAAATAATCATCTCCTTTATAATTGATTACACGCGAATCAGTTGCGAATAAATCCGGATCGTTTGTTGCAATTTCAACAATTGTAATGCCACCCGTTTCTGTAAGGATTGGAAATGATATTAGATCTTCTTTTTGTTTTGGTCTTTCTGCTACGCGAACTATTAACCAGGTTTTGTTTTGGTACTGAAATACTCCCGGATTTAATAAACAGGTAATTTCTAATCCTTCTCTGCTTGGGGGTAAATCGGTAGGCAATAGTAATGGGTTTTCCGGAAAACGTTTTGCTATATCTGTCATATTGTTCATTGCTAAGTTTTTGTAATAAAAAGGTAGCACAATTTTCTTTTGTAAAAAACAGAAATCAGCTTTTATTTCAATTAATCCCAAATTGAATTAATTTGAAAGTTTTTAGCACAAAAAAAAGCTGATACTTAATTTGTATCAGCTTTTCTGTTTTATACTTTCTTAACTTTCTTCAAAGCTTCGATATAGTTTTCGTTTACTTTTTCCCAATTAATATGTTTGTAAAAAGCATCGATATAACTGCCTTTTCTATTTTGATAATCGAGATAATATGCATGTTCCCATAAATCGATTCCCAAAATTGGAGTTCCCGGAATCAGAGCATTTTTCATTAACGGATTGTCTTGATTTTCTGTTGTAGTTACCTGAAGTTTTCCAAGTTTATCAACAACTAACCAAACCCAGCCGGACCCAAATTGTTTTGTAGCCTGACCTTTAAACTGATTCGTAAGATTATTAAAAGAACCAAATTCTTTATCTATAGCACCTACAAGCGTATCTTTTGGAGTTTGCTCTTTTGGTGTTAAAAGATTAAAATACATCGTATGATTGTAATATCCACCGGCATTTTGACGAAGCTTGGCATTATTAAGATCCAGCTTTTTCAAAATATCCTCAATAGGCATATTTTCATATTCAGTAGAAACAATTTCCTTGTTTAAATTATTGGTATACGTTACATAATGTTTTGAATAATGCGTTTCTAAAGTTAGAGAACGAATATCCGGTGCCAATCCATCATAGGGAAAAGGCAATTTAGTAAGTCCGAAAGAACCTGGTTCTGCCTTTACTTCGTCAGGGCTGCCAATTGTTATTTTTTCCTCTTTTGTTGGCAAAGGAACTTCAACTACTTCAGTTAGCTTATTATTATCATTACAAGAAAATAATAGTAAAAATGAAGCCGAAATAGTCAAACACTTGATGATTTTCTTCATGATAGAAATTATTTTGATGTTAGAGAATTAATTATTGCAATGTAATTTTCTTTTGCCTCGTCAATTGATAGATGGCTAATTTGCATCCATGCATTGGTTTTAAATGCATCGCGCAAATCAAAATTTTCAGATTGATTGTAAACTGCTGTTCCAAAAGTTGCCTGTTTGTAATATGCATAAAGCCTTAACTGCACATCTTGCGGCAGTGAAGCCTGTGTCATCCTTAAAGCAGTTTCTACAGCCTCTAAAAAGCGAGTATCTAAATCTTTTTGCGTCATTTAAGCTTTTGTAGCAATAATTGTTTTACCGCCAATTGCTTTTTGGTTCAATTCTACATTAATAGGTGTACCTAAAGGTAAAAATAAATCTACTCTTGAACCAAATTTAATAAATCCGGCATCAGTACCCTGAACAACCTGCATTCCTTCTTGTGCGTAGTTTACAATTCTGCGCGCTAAAGCACCTGCAATTTGTCTGTATAATATTTGACCAAAAGTTTCATTTTCGATAACAACCGTCGTTCTTTCATTTTCTTCGCTGGCTTTTGGATGCCATGCTACCAAAAATTTACCAGGATGGTATTTGCTGAATTTGATAATACCGTCCATCGCATAACGCGTTACGTGTACGTTAATAGGTGACATAAATATTGAAACCTGTAAACGTTTGTCTTTAAAAAATTCACCTTCATAAACTTCTTCAATAACCACAACTTTTCCGTCTACCGGAGCAAGAATGTGATCGCTGTTTCTGATCGCGATTCTTTTCGGATTTCTAAAAAATTGCAGAATGATAATCAAAACTACAACGCCGGCAATTTGTACCAGCATTCTTAGCCAGGTAATATCAATGAATTTGTCAGCAATTAAAAGCACAGCAACTGCAAAAACAGTACCTAATAAAATGGACGGGCCTCCCTCTTTATGAAACATAATATAAAATTTGGTAAAATAAATATATAACTGGTGCTACAAATATAACACTATCTAATCGATCTAAAACACCTCCGTGTCCCGGCATTATCGAACCGCTGTCTTTTACGCCTGCAATTCTTTTAAATTTTGATTCAATCAAATCTCCTATTGTTCCAAAAACACTAACAATCAAAGCAATAATCATCCATATCAAAATAGATTTACTGCTAAATTCAGGATTGGGACGAATATAGAATTTTGAAATTAAAAAACCGGCAAGTGCAGCAAAAACAACTCCTCCAAGAAATCCTTCGATGGTTTTTTTAGGAGAAATGCGTTCGAATAATTTATGTTTTCCAATAGATTTACCTACTAAATAAGCAAAAGTATCATTGGTCCAGATCAGAATAAATAATCCAATTATGATTTTAGGATTATAATCTTTTATACCAAAAGAAATTTTTACAATAAAAAGAAAAGGAAGCATAATGTATCCAATCAGGTACACGTATTTGGATATTTTGCTGATGATTTGCGTATCATCAAATAAAAATACAATACATTTTACAGATACCACTAATGTAATTACAAGCAATACAAGAAATAATATATCTGTATCAACGGTAATTAAAATATCTTCTTTTAAAAGTTTGCTGATATAATTTTGAGTTTCAGTTTTATAAAAACTGATCAGGGAAACAGTCGAATAAAAGAGAGAAACAAATAGTATAGCAAAATACTTATTGATTTTAACTAAGTTACAAAATTCATACGTTGCTATAACCAGGAATATGCCAAAAAGAATGATGAAGCTTTCTGTAGAAAACAGAATAGAAGTTACAAGTAAAGCGATATAAACAGCACCAGAAATGGTTCTCTTGAGTGTTTCATTCATCTTAAAGATCCTCTAAAAGCAGTAAATACAAATTCTTGGCAACACTTCCGTATTGTGTGAAATCTTCTTCTTTTGCTTTTTCGAAATATTTTATTGTGGTAATGTTGGTAGGATAGTCTCTTTCGTATTTACGTTTGATGGCGCTTAGTCCGTCACTTTTCATCGGCTGCATTTGGCTTGTGGTTGCTATAATCACAATATTGGCAGGTAATTCGTTTGGTTTGTTTTGTTTAATTTGTTTTGATGAAAATAAAATAGAACCTTCATCAGCAATTAAATTTTCGCAGGTTGCCAGTAAAAATTTTGGATTTTTAGGAGCGTGATAAGGTAATTTGTTTTCTTCCAGTAAAGTAAACAAGCCAGGTTCAAAACATAAAACTTCATTTTCAAACCAGTCATTTTCTTCCAGAATGTTTTCAAACTGTTCTGCAACTTCCTGCTTGTTTTCACAATACAAAAATTTGCCCCCGTTTTTTTTGAAATTAAAAATGAATCTTTCATCTATAGACAAATGGCTATCCTGAACAGGAGTGCCTGCATATTCACTTTCGTTTTCTTCATCAGAAGCGGCGTCGCTGGAACCAAATATTTTTTTGAAAAAATTCATTTTTATATGAAATACTTTACATGTTAGTTGAAAACGTTCAAAGATAAAAAAATCTTAATTCAAAAGGCTATTTTGAATTAAGATTTTAAAAAATATTGCATATTTATATACAATTTACGAAACCACTTCTTCCAAATTTTTGTCAAAAGTACGTTTTCCGAAAATCGTTTCTAAGTCATCTTTAAAAATAACTTCTTTTTCAATTAAGATATCGGCAAGCTGATTTAACTTGTCTTTGTTTTCCTGTAGAATTTGAATAGCTCTTTGGTATTGACCTTCAATTAATTCTGAAATTTCTTTGTCAATAACTTTCGCTGTTTCGTCAGAATATGGTTTAGAGAAGTTGTATTCGCTTTGTCCGCTTGAATCGTAATACGTAACATTTCCAATTTTATCATTCAAACCGTAAATCGTTACCATAGCACGAGCCTGACGCGTAACTTTTTCTAAATCGCTTAATGCTCCTGTTGAAATTCTGTCAAAAGTTACCTTTTCAGCAGCTCTTCCTCCCATTGTAGCACACATTTCGTCTAACATTTGATCTGTTCTTACGATTTGTCTTTCTTCCGGCAGGTACCATGCAGCTCCTAAACTTTGTCCACGAGGTACAATTGTTACTTTAATAAGCGGTGCAGCATGCTCTAACATCCAGCTTACAGTTGCGTGACCAGCTTCGTGAATTGCAATTGCTCTTTTCTCTTCTGGAGTAATAATTTTATTTTTCTTTTCAAGACCACCAATGATTCTGTCAACGGCATCAAGGAAATCTTGTCTGTCTACAGCGGCTTTGTTGTTACGGGCAGCAATTAACGCAGCTTCGTTACAAACATTGGCAATATCAGCACCAGAGAATCCCGGAGTTTGTTTTGCTAAGAAATCAAGGTCAAGACCTTCTACTTTTTTGATAGGAGCTAAATGCACTTTAAAGATTTCAGCTCTTTCGCGAATGTCCGGTAAGTCAACAAAAATTTGTCTGTCAAAACGTCCTGCACGCATTAAAGCTTTATCAAGAACATCAGCTCTGTTTGTCGCAGCCAAAACAATTACGTTTGAGTTTGTACCAAAACCATCCATTTCTGTTAATAATTGGTTCAAAGTATTTTCCCTCTCGTCGTTTCCGCCAGACATATTACTTTTTCCTCTTGCTCTACCCACAGCATCAATTTCATCGATGAAGATAATAGCAGGAGATTTTTCTTTAGCTTGTTTGAATAAATCACGAACACGTGAAGCACCAACACCTACAAACATCTCCACAAAATCAGAACCTGATAAAGAGAAGAAAGGAACCTGAGCTTCACCGGCAACAGCTTTTGCAAGCAACGTTTTACCAGTTCCCGGAGGTCCTACAAGTAAAGCACCTTTTGGAATTTTACCTCCAAGATTGGTATATTTTTCAGGGTTTTTAAGGAATTCTACAATTTCTTGTATTTCCTCTTTTGCACCTTCTAAACCGGCAACATCTTTAAATGTAGTTTTGATATCTGTTTTTTCATCAAACAGTTTCGCTTTCGATTTTCCAATATTGAAAATTTGTCCACCACCGCCACCGGCACCGCCTGACATTTTACGCATAATGAAAATCCATACACCAATGATGATGATGATAGGAAGCAAGCTGATTAAAATATCGCTCCAGTTGTTTTTTTGAAGGAAATTAAAATCTTTCAGTTTACCTTCTCCAACCGCTTTTTCCAGTTTAGTTTGAAAAATTTGATCGTTACCAATTTCTAAAGTATAGTGCGGACCTTTGTTTGGTCTGTCAAAAATATCTTTAGCTACTTTTTTATTGGCAGCATCTTTAAGAGCTGCAGCGTTTAAATATACTTCAGCCTCAGCTTTATTATAAACGATTACTTTTTCAATTTGTCCTTTTTCTAATAATACATTGAATTTAGAAGAAGTTAATTGAGCAGGTTCGCTTAAGTTAGATCCACCGGTTGCAAAGCTTATAAATAAAAAAACTAGAAGTATTGCAGTGTATATTAACCAGGGACTTATTTTAAATTTACTCGGATTTGGATTATTATCTTTAGCCATTAGAAGAAATTTTCTTTAGTATTTGTTTTCGATTGTAGTTATTTTGGCGTCACCCCAAAGGCTCTCGATATTATAGTATTCACGGATGTGTTTCTGGAAAACGTGTACCACGATATGCACATAATCCATAAGAACCCATTCCGCGTTATCGGTTCCTTCTACGTGCCACGGTTTATCTTTTAAGTCTTTTGATACTGTTTTTTGAATTGAATTCACAATGGCGTTAACCTGAGTGTTAGAGCTACCGTTGCAGATAACAAAATAGTCACAAACAGCCGTGTCTATCTCTCTTAAGTCAAGAATATCGATATCATTTCCTTTTACTTCCTCAATTCCTTTGATTATGTTCGCCAATAGAACATCATTATTAATAGTCTTTTTCGCCATGAATTATTTTATATGATTTTGTAAAGTTACCAATTTTTGTGATTAATTTTGAACCTTAACAAAATATTAAATTAAGTATAATAAATTATTTTAATGAAACTAATCAAACTCGATGCCATAGATTCAACAAATGATTTCCTGAAAGCCTTAGCAAGTCAGGACGAGCTTGATAATTTTACCGTCGTAACGGCTGAAAATCAGACAAAAGGCAAGGGGCAAATGGGATCTAAATGGCAATCTGAATCAGGTAAAAACTTAATTATGAGTGCCTTGGTAAAGGATTTTCTATATGATAACGAACAGGTTTTTAATTTAAGTATTATCGTTGCATTGGCCGTTATCGAAACTTTAAAATCTCTTGATATTCCTGATTTAAGTATAAAATGGCCAAACGACATTATGTCATACAATAAAAAGATTGGTGGCATACTTATCGAAAATACCCTAAAAAGCGATGGCAGAATCGTGTCAGTCGTAGGATTAGGCTTAAATGTAAATCAGACTAATTTCACCGAATTACCAAATGCTTCATCGCTGGCAGTTATTGCCGGAAACACATTTGACAAAGATCTTCTTCCGGCTTTAATAATCGAAAAAATACAAGAAAAAATAGACGCTTGGGAAACAGATTCAGCCATTTTATGGAAACAATATTTCAACACTTTATTTAGAAAAGGAATTCCAATGCCGTTTAAAAATGGCTCCGGACAAAATTTTATGGGAATCATTCAGGGCGTTTCTCCAATCGGAAAAATTCAGATTTTATTAGAAGATGATTCTGTTTCGGAATTTGATATTAAGGAAGTGCAAATGCTTTACTAGGAGGTTCAAAGGGGCAGAGTGGCAAAGGGACAAAGGTTTATGTAGAGGCGCACTGCAGTGCGTCTTTTTGTTTTATGTTTTTTTTGCCACAGATTAAAAGATTAAAATGATTTTAAATCAATACAAATCTGCTTTATCTGCAAAATCTGCGTGAAAAAATAACCCTTTAAATCCTTTAATCTGTGGGTAAAAAAAAATGCCCGATCGTTAAATCAGGCATTTATAATTTATAATTCACAATTTATAATTGAGTTTTAAAGCTTCGTCATATTGTTTGCCAAAGTTTCAATGAATTTGCTGATAGGTCCTTTGATCATCATGGCCATCATAGCGTTAAACTCACCATCAAATTGCAATTGAACAGCGCTTGAAGCATCAGAAACACTTTCGATGTTCGAAACCAAAGTAAACGGAAGTTTATCGCTTGCAGCTCCCAAAACGATTTTGTTTGGTGCTACTTTTTCTTTCATTTTAAGTTTTATTTCCGGCATACCTTTCAATCCAAAAATAAATGCATCTTCGCCAATAACTTCAAATTTAGCGATATTATCCGGCATTAATTTTTCGAAATTCTTAACATCAGTCAATAAATCAAATAATTCCTGAGCTGATTTCTGAACAGTAACCTTTGGACTTTCTAAGTTCATATTTTTATTTTTTTTTATCTGTATTTTTTTACCGCAATTAATTAAATTCCAATTTCTAAATCCCAAATTCCAAAAAAAAGAGCAAAGCGATTTTTTTTGGAAAATCTAAAATCTAAAATCTAAAATCTAAAATCTAAAATCTAAAATCTAAAATCTAAAATCTAAAATCTAAAATCTAAAATCTAAAATCTAAAATCTAAAATCTAAAATCTAAAATTACTCCTCATCCTGCAACCAAGTCGACGGGCTTTCGCTCCATTCCTGCAAAGTCGACTGTTGATCTTCGGTAATATATTGTTTTTGAACCGCTAAGTCCAGTAAATTTTCGTAATTACTTAACGTAAACAAGTCGATATTAGCGTTTTTGAAGTTTTCTTCTGCAACAGGAAAACCATACGTAAAAATCGCTGCCATTCCTTTTATGTTGGCACCTTCATTGCGCAAAGCTTCCACAGCCATCAAACTGCTGTTTCCTGTGCTAATTAAATCTTCGACAACCACAACATTTTGACCTTTTTGTAAAAAACCTTCAACCTGGTTTTGTCTTCCGTGTTTTTTCGCTTCCGGACGCACATATACGAATGGCAATCCAAGGCTTTCGGCAACAAGAATCCCAATTCCAATAGCTCCAGTGGCAACACCGGCAATAACATCTGGTTTCCCAAATTGTTTTTCAATATTTTTCGCAAACTCATCACGAACATAGTTTCGGATGCTCGGAAATGAAAGAATTAACCTATTATCGCAATAAATAGGAGATTTCCAACCAGAAGCCCATGTAAAAGGATTTTCGGGATTCAATTTAATTGCATTTATTTGCAAAAGCAATTCGGCTGTTTTTTCGGCAGTATCTTTATTAAAAATCATACTACAAATGTATAAAGTTTTTGTGAACGACAAACCACTTTTTTTGACAAATGAGATCTCGAAAGAGACCGATTTTCAATTATTCTTGTTAGAGAGTATTGATATCGAGCATCTTATCGTCAAAATGTTTCAAAATAAAATTCAAAAGGCATATTTGTATTATCCTGACGAAAAGGAAATTATGAAGACTTTAAAGGCCAAAATCCCTGTTAATAAAGCGGGTGGAGGCCTTGTATACAATAAAAAAGGCGAAGTTTTATTCATTTTCAGAAACGGAAAATGGGATTTACCAAAGGGTGGAATCGAAAAAGGCGAAGAAATTGAAGACACCGCCATGCGCGAAGTCGAAGAAGAAACCGGCGTAGGCAAACTCCGCATCACCGATAAACTCGAAAAAACCTATCACGTTTTCAAACGCAACGGAAAATACAAACTCAAAATCACACACTGGTTCGAAATGAAATCCGATTTTGAAGGAACTCCGGTTGGTCAGGCCAACGAAGGCATCGAAAAAGTAGCCTGGTTAAACCCGGAACAAATCAAAGAAGCCCTAAAAAACTCCTACGAAAACATCAAATTGCTTTTTGAAGAAGAGAACACTATTTCTTAAATTAAGAAGGAAGAGTATAGAAGAAAGATTGTAGAAAATAGATCATATAGAGTTTTATAAACTTAGCACCTTAGAAACTTAGCGACTCAGAACCTTAAGTTAGCGACTTAGAACCTTAATTCGGGCGTGCCAGTATTTAAAAAAAGGCCTAATCAACTTTGCGTTCATTAGGCCTTTTCTTAAATACTGTCGGGCTATCCGCGCTACTTCGGTAGCCAGCTTCTATCCCTCACGCGGAGCTACACTTTGTAGATTTTTAGGTGTATATAATTTTTCATTTTTAACTATTTCATGTCTCAAAAATCGTACTTTTGTTTTCTACATAGCAATATATTATCTCTGAATTATGAGCACACTTACAAAATCAAACCATATAGGGCGAAAAATCAGCCGAATTCGTGAACTTAGAGACATGAAACAAGAAGCTTTGGCACAAGCTTTAGGCATTAGCCAACAAACTATATCTGCTCTTGAAAACAGCGAAACTATTGATGAAGAAAGACTTGCAGAAGTAGCAAAAGCTTTAGGCGTAAGTGTTGAAGCCCTTAAAAATTTTTCAGACGAAGCTGCAATTAATTATTTTAATAATTTCTATGATAATAGTGCACAAGGGCAGATACTAAATAATTCTTGCAGTAATCTTACTTTTAATCCATTAGAAAAATTAATCGAAGCTTATGACGAAAATAAAAAACTTTACGAACGTTTAGTTCAGGCTGAAAAAGACAAGGTTGAGTTTTTGCAGAATATATTGAAGGATAAATAGCCTTTTGTACTTTATACAATTTAAAAAGCCTAATAAATAATTTTTATTAGGCTTTTATATTTTACAGTTTCCGCTAGCGCGAGCGTCCCGCTCGTGACTATTTTTCAATTATCTTGATTTTGATTGCGTTCACGAGCGGGACGCTCGCGCCAGCAAGGAAATTTGATTTTTCTGTTCACTAGCGGTATACTCGCGACAGCATTAGTTTAAGTCGATTTCATAAAAAACATTCCAGAGGCTTGATTATCTTTCCAATTTGATTTCTGTAAGTTTTTCAATTGAAGTTTTTTATAGATTTTTTTATTTGCTTGGATTGTAATTATAAATTCATTTCTATTTTTAAAATTCCGTTCATCCAAAATGTATGAAATTGTAAAATCATTTTCGCCAGCAATTTTATTTAATTCAGATCTTAAAAAATTATCAATCATTTTTGGGCTTTGAAATTCTGAATTTTTTGGGAAAATCATTTCAAACGATCCCTCATATTCAAAAAATGGTTCATAAACAAAAAGAAATTTTTTTTCTTTACTAATTTTTGATCTATATTTTTCAAAATCTTCTTGATTTAAAAATTCCTTCTTAAAATACGTGTAATTAAATGGGTATTTCTTAGATAAATCCTTTATAAGATCTAAATCAAAATCATAATAAACGCCATCTACGATTATATTTTTGAACATTGGGCTTATTATCCAGCTATTTAGTTCTTTATTACCATCTAAAAGAATTATTTTAAAATCATTTTGTTCCATTCTATTTTCAACAACTTGAGAATATTTTAATTTACTTATTAGAGAATCGATAACATTTTTATCATCTATATAGAAGTTTAAATATTGATAAGTTTTGTTTTTATCATATTGTGCATACATACCAATTAATTTGGTTTTATTATCAATTTCAATATTATCGAGTAATGATTTAGATTGTGAAAAACAATTAAATGCTATGAGCAAAAAAAGTAATTTTAACTTCATGTTGATGTTTATCTTTATTTGATATTTTATGAAAAATATTGAATTTTTAATCTCATTCATCTTTGTCAAAGTTCAAAACTTTGACAAAGATCTATACGAACAGCTTTGTGATCTCTGTGTTTTTCAACACCACCAAAAATCAAAAAACCTTAGCGAACTCTGCGGTAAAAAAACACAACAAAAATTTACAAAACACGATAAACAGGATACTGCATATGCGCCTTTTCATAGTGCACAGAATGTTTGTAAATCCAGTCCAACTGCGCTTCGGAATTTTTAGCAAATTCGCGGTCGTATTGTTTTTTAGATTCTAACTCGGCTTTTAAGGCTGGATTGTCTTTTAAAATTTTTGCTGCTGTATCTTCAAAAATATATTCTGAATAATGTTCTTTTTGCTGTAAAATAGGATCGAAGAAATTCCAGTTAAAAAACGAATCAACACCTTCTGGTTCAAAAGCTTCCAGTACATATTTTACGCCTTTTTGGTTGGTTGGCACGAAATAATCTCCTTTGGCAAAAGCCATTTTTACAATCTTAGAAGTTACCGTTGTATTTCGGTGTAAATAATGACCTTCATAAGCAGACGGAACTGTTTTAAAATCGGCAATTCTGTAACTTTCAACTTCAATAATAGTGTCGTTTTTCAATTGTTTAAATAAGATATTATTGTTCTTTAAAAGATCAATAATATTCCAATATCCACGTGGAATGATATAAGCAGAAGGAATAACAACGTCTTTTACTGATTTGAATTCTTTGATATACGGAACATCTTTTTTGTACGGTTTACTTCGGTCATAATACAAGCGATTTCCCGTAGTGGCTTCACTTTTTTTGTATCCGGCTTCATATCCTAAAAACGAAAAAGTGGTCGCTTTTGTGCTGTCTAATTCCCATTTTAAAGTGTATGATTTTTTAGGCTGATATTGCTCTAGATTCTTAACACGAAGCTCTTTAATTTTTTGATAATTGGCATCGGTAAAATCCAAAGTTGACTTTGTGTATTCGTAAGTCATTTTTACACGTTCGGCATATTTTTTCAGCATGTGGGTTTCTACCACAAAACCAATCGTATTAAACAGCGAAGTATAACCCGTTGTATATCGCGGACTATCAACAAACTGACCAAAACCTTTGTCCGGCGTATCTTTAAAAGAATCTACATAAGGCGTTGTTTCGATTTTCTTGTTTTGCAGATCTTTGACTAAAGCGGGCATCATTTCGTTATTCATAAAATCTCCCAAAACAGTTCCCAATTTATTATGCTGCGTCATAATATATGTGAGTTTGTATTGGTAATCAGAACCGTTGCTGACGTGATTATCAATAAAAACATCTGCATTTATTTTCTGGAAAATCTCCACAAAACTCTTCGTATTTCGAGTGTCAGATTTCATCAAATCCCTATTTAGATCGTAGTTTCGGGCATTTCCCCTAAAGCCATAAACTTCCGGTCCATCCTGATTGGCTCTTGTTGTAGAATTTCGATTTAAGGCACCTCCAATATTATAAACGGGAATCGTAACAAGTACGGTATTTTTTGGTGCTTTTAGTTTTCCAATCGCCAGATCTCTGTAGAATTGCATTGTAGCATCAATTCCGTCAGGTTCTCCGGCGTGAATGCCGTTATTGATAAAAAGTACGGCTTTGTTTTTCTGGATTTTCTCAAAATCAAATTCTTTTTCAGGATTGTAAACGACCATGTGTAAAGGTTCTCCACAATCTGTCAACCCCATTTCCTTAATTTCAATCGTTGGAAAATCATGCGCTAAAAGTTTAAAATAGGCGATAGTTTCCTCATAAGAAGCAGATTGGTTTCCGTTTCCTTTTTCAAAAAAAGTATCGTATTTTTTATTGTTTTGAGCGAAAATTGTGGTGGTAAAAAGTAAAATGATGAATGTGAAAAATTTCATGGTTTTTGGTTTAATAGAAAGGTCAAATATAAAGTTTTATTTGTTTCAGGTTTCAAGTTTCAGGTTGATATACTTTGTGTGTTTTTACCGCAAAGAGCGCAAAGGTTTACGCAAAGTTCGCAAAGCTTTGCGAACTTTGTGTTTGTCAACATATTCTATATTAAAAATAACTTTGCGTTCTCTGCGTCAAATGACAAAGTTGCTCTATTCTCATTTCAACTTGAAACCTGAAATAAACAAAACCTGAAACAAATTGTATACTTTTGCAAAATGAATAAAAATCACCATTCCAACAATATACTTTCGAACTTAGGAATTGAAACCCTAAACGAAATGCAGGAAGTTGCTCAGGACGCAATTTTAAACGATAATAATGTTTTACTTCTTTCTCCAACAGGATCAGGAAAAACACTGGCTTTTTTGTTACCGGTTTTAGAATTATTACAGCCCGAAATTCTTTCGGTTCAGTGTTTAATTTTAGTGCCATCGCGCGAATTAGGTTTGCAGATCGAGCAGGTTTGGAAAAAAATGGGAACGCAATACAAAGTGAATATCTGCTACGGCGGACATTCCATTGAGACCGAAATCAAAAATTTAAGCAATCCGCCGGCAGTTTTAATAGGAACTCCGGGAAGAATTGCAGATCATATCGACAGAGATACTTTCCGCACCGATAAAATTCAGACGTTGATTTTAGACGAATTTGACAAATCACTGCAATTGGGTTTCCACGAGGAAATGTCTTATATCATTGGTAAATTAACGAAGCTGAACAAACGCGTTTTAGTTTCGGCGACTTCAGATATTGAGATTCCGAGATATACACGAGTGATAAATCCAACTGTTTTAGACTTTATTCCGGAGGAAGAAGAAAAAGCGAATCTTTCGATGAAAATGATTGTTTCGCCGGCAAAAGATAAATTAGAAAGTTTATTCAATTTGATTTGTTCGCTGAAATCACAATCGGCTATTATATTTTGTAACCATCGTGATGCCGCAGAACGTATCAGTGATACACTAAACGAAAAAGGAATTTATTCTACCTATTATCATGGCGGAATGGATCAGGACGAACGCGAGCGTGCGTTGATTCAGTTTAGAAACGGAAGTATGAGTTACTTAATCACAACAGATCTTGCTGCCCGTGGACTGGATATTCCGGAAATGAAACATGTTATTCATTATCATTTACCTTTAAAAGAAGATGAATTTACGCATCGTAACGGTCGTACTGCGCGTATGCAGGCAACTGGAACGGCCTATATCATCATCCACGAAAGTGAAAAAAAACTGGATTATATTGATTACGGAATGGAAGTTTTGAATGTCGAAAATGCAACGACCTTACCAAAACCACCGGAATACCAGACGATTTATATTAGTGGTGGTAAAAAAACAAAACTGAATAAAATTGACATCGTGGGTTTCTTTTCCCAAAAAGGAAAACTTGAAAAAGGCGATTTAGGTTTAATTGAAGTAAAAGATTTTATTTCGTTTGCAGCCGTAAGATTTAACAAAGTAAAAGACTTGCTGAAGAACGTAAAAGACGAGAAAATGAAAGGCAAAAAGTTCAAAATTGAAGTTGCCCGTAAAGTTGTAAAGAAGGAAGAGGAAAGGTAATTTCTACTTTTTTTAGAAGTTTTTATAAAAAAATAAAGATCCTATAACTAATTTTCAGGATATAATTTATTGATTATTAAAAAGTTGCGTGAATTTTGTTTTAAAAAGAAATAGCTTTTAAACAAAATTCACAATTTAATGTTAATAAAAGAGTGTTTTTAGAAGTAATTTTTCATAATTTCGGCGTTTATTATAGTAGTACAAATTAACCCCAAATTCCGTTATGAAAAAGATTATTACCCTTGCCACTTTGTTCTTTAGTGTTGTCTCGTTTGCACAGATTAAGGTTCTTGAAACTGTTCCTGTTGAAAAATTAGGAAAAGTAAATAACAACTATATTCAAAAAATTGGAGATGAATATACTGTATATTACACTAGTATTCAAAACGATGACGATTCTTCACCAATCAGAAAGTTTTCATTTAAAAATGTAAACAACGATTACAATAGCCTTTACAGTATCATTATGGGAGGTTTCTCTGCAAGCCCTTTGTATGATATTAAATTAGAATTGCCAAACAACTATATTTGGTTGCACTACACAGGAAGTGTTCTTCCTGAGAAAGCTACAGTTCAGTTCATGGTTTCTTCAAAAGAAGCTTCTTCTGCAACAAGCAGCGTTTCTGAGCCATTCGTAAAAGATCAGATCAATAAATTATTCCAAAAATAATTTACTTTCAGTATAAAACTAAAAAAAGGCTATTCAGATTTGAATAGCCTTTTTTTTTAGTTTACAGTTTACAGTCACAGTAATCAGTATAGAGTGAAAACTGAGACTGTGACTGAACACTTATATCTTTTTAACGTACTGCGTGATAATTACAATTTGCTGCCCATCAACTTTTCCTTCAATATATTCAGCATTTTCATGATCTAAGCGGATGTTACGAACTGCAGTTCCTTGTTTGGCTACCATGCTCGATCCTTTTACTTTAAGATCTTTGATTAAAACTACAGAATCTCCGTGTTCTAAAATAACGCCATTACTATCGCGGTGAACAAGTTTGTTTTCGTCATCTTCGCCTTCTCCGGTTGCTTGTGCCCAGGCAAGCGTATCTTCGTCTAAATACATCATGTCAAGCAATTCCTGCGGCCATCCTGCAGCACGCAAACGGCTTAACATTCTCCACGCAACAACTTGCACGGCAACGTTTTCATTCCACATGCTGTCGTTAAGACTTCTCCAGTGATTTAAATCTACATAATCCGGATTTTCAATTTGGTCAATACACGTAGTACACGCAAGGATACTTTCATCAATACCGCCTTTTTTAGTTGGCAATACGGTATATACTTTTAGGTTTTCTTCGGCTCCGCAAAGCTCACATTTAGATCCGCTGCGTTTGTTTAATTCTCTTTCGATGCTCATTATTTGGTGTTTATTTAAAAATGCGAAATTACTTATAATTTGCTTCGCTTGCAAGTTTGTGTTTTGGCACACGGATTTTACGGGTGAACCGATTTGCGCTGATTTTTCTCATTGCGACGAAAGAAGCAATCTCATCAGGTATATCTTTTATAAAGATTCTTGATAGTGTGGTTGCTTCGTTCCTCGCAATGACTTGTATTTGCTATTTCTTTACCCTAACAGCATCCGGAACAAGCATTTCATATTCACCGCCATTTCTCAATACATCACGAACGATGCTTGAGCTTATATAAGATGTACTTGCCGCGGTTAATAAAAATACGGTTTCTATTTTAGAAAGCTTCCTGTTGGTGTGTGCAATGGCTTTTTCGAATTCGAAATCGGCGGGATTGCGCAAACCTCTTAATATGAAATGAGCTTTTTGTTTTTTGGCTAAATCTATCGTCAAACCTTCATAAGTAATAACCGAAATCTTTGGCTCGTCCTTGAAAGTTTGTTCTATAAAATGCTTTCTTTCTTCAAGTGAAAACATGTATTTTTTTTCGGCGTTGACACCAATGGCGATTACGATTTCATCAAAAAGTGAAATTCCTCTTTTGATAATATCTTCGTGTCCAAGTGTAATAGGGTCAAATGATCCCGGGAATATGGCTTTTCTCATTTTTTTTAAGGTTCAGAGGTTCAAAGTTGCAAAGGTTCTGAGTAACTAAGTTTCTAAGATTTTTTATTTTAAGAAATTAAAAAGATTTTGAAGCTTTTTGGTCCCGAAGCTTCGGGATGAAAATTAGAATTTGATATTACGTTATTCTTTTTGTTTTTATCGCAGGAACCCATTCGTCTTTTTTGCAGACTTCGCATGTAGCGGTTCCGGGTTTTTGTTCTTCGGTATGACCGCAAAATGTGCATGCGTGAATACCATCATTTTCAATAATTTTATTTTTTTTATTGAATGCAGCAGGTAAGATTGGTAAACCGTATTTTACCTCTTCATCTTCATAAAAAAATACGCTTATTTCTCCGCTTGTTTCTATAAAAGCATGTTTTACCTGACCAAGATGTTCGATAGATTTAATGCGAAGTTCTGAGAAAAATTCATCCTGCGCCAGACTTTCTTTTTTGAAAGTAGCAATTGAAAATTTACCATTATTGATTAAACATTCGGTTTTGCCTTCTATGAATTCTTCAAATTTTTTGCTTTTTCCTGTCAACCAGGTTACAGATCGATATAAGATGATAATTACGGTAAATACGATTGCCGCAGGAACAATACCAACATCTTCATAAAACATAGGATCTCCGGCTGCAGAACCCAACGCAATAATAATTACGGTTTCGAAAATCGACAATTGTTTAACACCTCTTTTGCCGGCCAGTTTTAAGGTCAACAACAAAATAGTAAACATTACTGTAGAACGAAATATAACTTCTAAAGCGAAATTTTCGGGCAAATCATTGTAAAAAATTCTATTCCATTCGAATATTTCTTTCATTTTTTTTATTTGAGGTTCAAAGGTTCAGAGCGACAAAGGCTCAAAGGTTTTTCTTTTAGTGGCTAAGATTATGATACTAAGTTGCCAAGTTTTTTTTGAAAACTTAAAATTATCTCATTTTTGTCATTCCGAGGAACGAGGAATCTCCACAAGTAGCTCTGCAAAGTATTTCCAATCTTTGAGGAATTTATCGCGGAGATTCCTCGTTCCTCGGAATGACAAACAGGGCTTTTTCTGTTTAATTTTGAAATGGTTGACTTAAAAAAAATAAGGTTCCAAGATCTCAGTAACTTAGAATCTCAGAACCTTAGAAACTTTTTTTAAGCAAGCGCTAACTCAATCGCATTGGTAAACAAATCTTCCAGCGAAATTCCGGCTGCTTTTGCTTGCTGCGGAATCAAACTTTCGGTTGTTAAACCCGGAATTGTGTTCATTTCGAGCATATAAGGTTCGTTGTCTACGATGATGAATTCGCTTCTTGAGAAACCTTTCATTTTTAAGACTTCGTAAGCACGTTTTGCAGTTTCACCTACTTTTTGTGTTAGTTCGTCTGAAATTCGGGCTGGTGTAATTTCTTGTGATTTTCCTTCGTATTTGGCTTCATAATCAAAGAAATCATTGTCTGATACAATTTCTGTAATTGGTAAAACTTTGATTTCTCCTTTGTAATTGATTACGCCAACAGAAACTTCTGTTCCGTCGAGGAAACTTTCTATGATGATTTCATTGTCTTCTTTGTACGCTACTTCAATGGCGATTGGCAATTCTTCAGCGGTTTTTACTTTTGAGATTCCAAAACTTGAACCGGCTTTGTTTGGTTTTACAAAACATGGCAATCCTACTTTTTTAACGATTTCGCCTGTATTGATAACATCGCCTTTGTTTAAGTAATAAGAAATTGCGGTTTTGATTCCGTATGGTTTTAAAACCGACAATAAATCACGTTTATTGAACGTCAATGCCGACTGGTAATAATCGCAGGATGATTGCGGAATACCTAATAATTCAAAATAAGCCTGCATTAATCCATCTTCACCCGGAGTTCCGTGAATTGCATTGAAAACACAGTCGAAAGTGATTTTTTCTCCATTTACGGTAACAGAAAAATCATTTCTATCGATTGGAAATTCAGCGTCGTTTGCGTCTACATAAACCCATTTTTCTTTAAAAATATGAACGCGGAATCCGTTGTATTTTGTTTTGTCAAGATATTGATATACAACGTTTCCTGAGATAAGAGAGATTTTATATTCGCTTGAATATCCGCCCATGATGATGGCTATGTTTTTCATTGATTTGATGTTTAATCGTTATATGGTGTATTTGTTTAATCGTTTTTTTTTTTTTGCCACGAATTGCACTAATTTTCACTAATTTTTTTGTTCGTTTCGTTTATCAGACTGAGCGGAGTCGAAGTCCCGTGTGCTGAATCACTTTGCGGGACTTCGACTCCGCTCAGTCTGACAAAATTGTGACTTCGGTTTCCCTCATTCTGACAAGATTGTGATTTCGACTTTGCTCAGTTTGAAAATATCGAAATCTTCTTATGAAACCTAAAGCCCTAGCCCTGATGGGAGCGGCATCCTTTTGTGCCGGGGTTCGGCGCAAAAGATACAGCGGACAGCAGGAAACAGCTCCTTAAAATTTAAATTCCAAATTCAAATTCCAAATCCCAAAATCATCTTTCAACTTCGCTCAGGATGACAATCTTGTGACTTTCTTGTTTTAAACAAAATTATCATTTTTTTTGAAACGAAATAGCTTTATCTTTGCCACAACTAAAAATAAATTTATGAGTTTACGTAAGTATTTAACAAGCCGTGTGTTTTTTTTACAAATATTGGGTGCGGCTGCTATTATTGCCGTTTTAGGTTATTTGTTTATGCATTGGTTGACTTTTACAACTGATCACGGACATGAAATTACGGTTCCGAATTTGTCTAAACTGACGGAGGAGCAAGTAGAATCAAAATTGGATGAATTAGACCTGGATTATGTGCTTTTGGATAGTGTTGATTACCGAAGCGGATTTCCTAAATACAGTGTTGTTGAGCAAGATCCGTTGCCGGGAACAAAAGTAAAAGAGGGTCGAAAAATATATATTAAAATAAATGCGTCTGGATTTTCGTCTGTTAGAATTCCGGATTTAATCGAAAAAACATATCGTGAAGCGGTTCCAACTTTGAAGGCTTTAGGGCTTGAAGCGGGAACGATTACCTATATTCCGAATTTAGGAAAAGATATGGTTTTGGAAATGCGTTACAAAGGAAGAAACTTAAAAGTAGGAGACCGTGTGCTGAAAGCTTCTAAAATCGACTTGGTTTTAGGTGACGGAAAAGCAACTTATGTAGATGAAAGTCAGGCAACAGACAGCTTAGCTGAGCCAGCTCCAGAAACCCCAAAAGATGAACAATAATATTGAAAATTTAGATCTGGAAGACGAATTATTCGAACATTTTAGATTTGAAGTCCCAAAAGGTCAGGCGCTTTTGCGTATTGACAAATATTTAATGAATTTGATTCAGAATGCGACACGAAATAAAATTCAGAATGCCGCAACTGAAGGAAATATTTTTGTAAATGATATTCCGGTAAAATCAAATTATAAAGTAAAACCATTTGATGTTGTGACGGTTATGTTATCGCATCCGCCGTTTGAAAACCATATTCTGCCGGAAGATCTTCCATTGAATATTGTGTATGAAGACGATGCTCTTTTATTGATTAATAAAGAACCGGGAATGGTCGTACATCCGGGTCACGGAAATTATACAGGAACGCTTGTAAATGCTTTGGCGCATCATTTTGATAATTTGCCAATGAACAGCAGCGAACGTCCGGGATTGGTTCATAGAATTGACAAGGATACGTCAGGACTGTTGGTGGTTGCCAAAACTGAAGCGGCAATGACGCATTTGGCAAAACAATTTGAAGCTAAAACTTCTGAGCGTGAATATATTGCGCTTGTTTGGGGAAATGTTGCCGAAGAAGAAGGAACGATCGAAGGAAACCTTGCAAGACACTTAAAAGACCGCATGCAAATGGCTGTTTTTGCCGATCCTGAAATTGGAAAACCTGCTATTACACATTATAAAGTACTGGAACGTTTTGGTTATGTGACTTTGATTTCGTGCAAACTGGAAACTGGAAGAACGCACCAGATTCGTGCGCACATGAAACACATCGGACATCCGTTGTTTAATGATGAGCGTTACGGTGGTCATTTGATTTTGAAAGGAACTACGTTTACGAAATACAAACAGTTTATCGAGAATTGTTTTAAAGCGCTGCCACGTCAGGCGTTACATGCTAAAACACTTGGTTTTGTGCATCCAAATACTGGTGAAATGATGCGTTTTGATACTGAATTACCTCAGGATTTTCAGGATTGTATTGAGAAATGGCGTAATTATGGAAAGACGCATAATATGGAGGAGGAAGAATAAGTGATTTTAGATTTTAGACTTTAGAATAAAGAGGATAGAATATAGAATATAGAATTCCACTAATTGCACAGATTATTTCGTGTAAATTAGTGGAATTCGTTTTTTAATTCAATTCTGAGTGATATTTTATTTTACCGATTGATCCTGTTGGAGATGGTAAAAGTTCGAATACTGAAGTAGGAGCGAGGCCGGGTTCTATACGATGTGAAACGTATAAAATACTCACGTTTGTTTCCTGCTTTATGGTGTTGATTAGCTGAATGACCAAATCTACATTTTCGTCGTCCAGACCTTCTACAGGTTCGTCGAGAATTAATAATGGCGGATGTTTTAAAACGGCACGAACAATTAGCGCCACTCTTTGCTGGCCAATAGAAAGATCAATGAAACGTTTTTTTCTTAAATGCGTCATTTCGATTACTTCAAGCCATTGCGAAACAATTTGTTTTTGATGCGTCGTTGGTTCGATATAAAGTCCGATGGAATCGAAAAATCCGGAAAGAATCATTTCTTCTAAGGTATGTCCTTTTTGAAATAAATCGGTCATGGAAGTGGCGAAGATTCCGATTTGTTTTTTGATGTCCCAAACGCTTTCACCGCTTCCTTTTTTTCTTCCGAATAAATATAAATCCTGACCAAATCCTTTTGGATTGTCGCCTGTAATTAAAGATAAAATGGTGCTTTTTCCGGAACCGTTAGGACCAATTAACTGCCAGAATTCGCCTTGTTTGATGGTCCACGAAATGTTGTCTACAATTTTACGTTCGTCATAACTGACTGAAACATTATCCATTTTTATTAATACACTTTCGTGGAAGGAATGCGGCTCAATTGCTTTTGGAATTGCAGCGGTATTTAAAGTTTTAAAATGACTTTCGGTTTTTGAAATTGGATGTAATTCAAATGTATTGTCTTTAATTTGTGCTTTGTTTTCAACAAAATTCAATACGTCTGTAACACGGTTTACGATTTGAATAATAGCAATAACACTGGCTAAATCTTTTAAAGATTCTGCCAGAATTACACGCGAAGCCTGATCTAAATGATCAAAGGGATTATCGAAAATGATGAAATCAGGTTTTTGTTTGATGCAGTATTTTAGAAATTCTTTTTTGCGTTCGCCCGAAGAAAAAGTGCGCAATTGTCGGTGTGATTCAGGTGAAGCTTCAACTGAATCGTATTGGTATTCTTTTTCGATGAATTTTTCGATTGCAATATCAGAAAACAAAATTCCTTTTTGATTGTTGAAAATCGCTAATTCTCCTTTTGCTTCGCCTGAAATCAGCGTATTTATAAAGGCTTTTTTATTTACCAGATTTGATAAAAGTATATCCCAATGCTGCATTTTGTATTTGTATTTTTGTATTCTTTTTAATGAATTTTACTCTGTTTTTTGTGTAAACATTTCACGATCATTTCTGGACCATTCGCTCCAGGACCCGACGTAAAGTTTTGGAATTTCGATTCCGGCATAATCCATTGCTAATAAAGTATGGCAAGCTGTAACGCCTGAACCGCAATGTACAATTACATTTTCTGGTTTTGTATCACCTAAAATTTCAGTATACTTTTTAGCTAAATCTTCTGCTGATTTGTAAAAACCATCTTCATTTAAATTTTCGCTAAACGGCACATTTACAGCTCCCGGAATATGTCCGGCGATTAAATCTAAGGGTTCTATTAAACCATCAAAACGGTTTTTATCTCTAACATCTATTACAATATTTTCCTCGTTATTTCGGGCTTTTTCGACTTCTTCAATATCGGCTAAAGCCAAATTCCATTTTGTAATGGGATAATTTCCAGTCGTTTCAAAGCTTTCAATTTCTGAATTAGTTTGAAAACCGGATTTTATTGCGGCTTGCAAACCTCCGTTTAGAACCTGTACTTTTTCGTGTCCGATTGATTTTAACATCCACCAAAAACGTGCAGCTGCATTTGATCCGTTTTTATCGTCATAAATAATGACATGACTTTGAGGTGAAATTCCGAGTTTTGAAAGTACTTCAGCAAATTTTTCAAAAGAAGGCAAAGGATGTCTTCCACCTTTTGCAGGATCTTCGACTGTGGCTAAATCGCGATTTAAATCAACATAACGGGCATTTTCTAAATGTTCGGTTGCATAATTTTCTTCGGCATTGATTCCGGCTCTGGCATCAACTAAAATAATTTCCGAAGAAACTTTTAATTTGAGCAAATCTTCGGGATTTATGAGGGGAGAAATTTTTGCTGACATCTGGTGATTTTTTTAGAATTGAATATCAAGAATGAATATTAGGTTTTTTGATTAACCCGGAATTTTCTCGATCAAAATTTCGTTTTCTGCTTTATCAAAATAAGTACAAGTCATTTCGATAATATCCACTCTCCATTTTGCAATTCCGCATTGCGCCGCATGATTGCAAAAAGTAAGATAATCGGTTTGGCCGTCCTGATGCATCACTAAAAATTCTATAAAACGTTCTTTATTGGCAACGGATTCGACTTTAATTTCAGGATATTTTTCATCAGCAGTAACGTTATAATTATTTACACCGTAATACTCTACGTGTCCGTCATTCACGAAAGTGTCATATCCTTTTACGCCTAAAATGATTAAATCCTGTATGTAATTTGGAAAATCTGCACCGCTTTTTACCTTGGCATGTGCTTCCTTTATTTGTTCGATTGTAAACATAATATGTTGGTTTGAGATTATTGATTTTAAAAAAGGGTTGCCACGAATTACCCGAATTTACACTAATTTTATACGTAAACCCTGCAAAAATAATTCGTGATAATTCGTGCAATTCGTGGCGAACAAAAAAATTATTGTTTCAAAAATACGATTAATGGTTTTATAAATTGATCGAAGGATTCAATATGTGGCAAATGGCCTGTATTTGGAACTTCTACTAATTTTGAATTCGGAATTGCCTTTTGTGTTTTCTTTCCTAATTCAGCATAATTTCCAAGTGTTTTTTTAGCTTCTTCGGATGCAAATTGTTTTCCTACTGCTGTTTTATCTCTTGTTCCGATGATTAATAATGTCGGGCTTTTGATGTTTTTGAATTCATAAACTACAGGCTGCGTAAAAATCATATCGTACATAAGAGCGGAATTCCAGGCTACTCTGTCATAATTTGGAGCCGATGTCCAGCCTGCGCTAAGTTCTGCCCATTTTTGGAAATCAGCATTCCATTTTCCATCATAATAATTCGCCATTTGGTATTTTTTTATGGCTTCATAATTTTGTTTTAGTTCGCTTTCGTACCAGGAATCTATGGTTTGATACGGAACAACGAGTTTCCAGTCTTCTAAACCAATTGGATTTTCGAGTACTAATTTTTGAGTTGTTTCAGGATACATCAAAGCAAATCTTGTGGCTAACATTCCGCCCATAGAATGTCCTAAAATAGTAGTTTTCTCAATTCCCAAATGATCTAATAATTTCTTGGTGTTTTGAGCAAATTGCTGAAAGCTATATTGATAATTTTCAGGTTTTGTAGATTTTCCAAAACCTATCTGATCCGGAACAATTACGCGAAAGCCTTCTTTTGTAAGTGCTTTTATAGTAGTTTCCCAATAAGCACCATTGAAATTTTTACCGTGTAACAAAACAATATTTTTGTTATTGTAATTATCAGGTTTAATATCCATGTACGCCATTTTTAATAGCTGACGCTGATTACTCAATTCTAAAAATTGAACCGGAAATGGATATTCATAATTCGTTAAGTTAATATCGAGCGCTTTAATCTTTTCCTGCTGCGAAAAACATAGGAAAGGAATCAGAAAGAGTATATATAGTATTTTTTTCATTTTAGTTTAGTGTTGGTTTAACTATAAAATTAAGGTTTACGATTTTAAAGGCAAAACTTAAAATCTTAAAGTTATCAGAAAATAAGTTTAAGCCATAACTGCTAAAATATTCAAAGCGATTTCTCCGAGCTTTTCATCTCCAAGAATTTGTACTTTTTGTTTTGCTTCGTCCGGAGTTATTCCTTTTGAAAATAAAAGCCATGCATCGTCAGGATTTATTTTTACAGTTGCATTGGGTTCGGTATCAAAAGATTCAATAAATTCCCAATTATTTTCTGTTTTAATAATACTCCATTTTCCACCAATTTCAGTTTTTACAACCAAAGTTACAATTGTGCCTTTTTGTGCCGAAACATTTCGGTAAGTATGGGGCAAAGCATACATAAAAGTGCTGATAAACGGATGAAATAATTCTTTAGTAAAAAGAGCTTGTTTGCCCACGGCATTCCTAATTTGTTGTTGATGGAGAAATTTTTCGGTGTATTCCCGGGCAACATGAAACCAGTTTAATGATGTTTCTTCTCCAGCCCAATCGACTGAAAAAATAGCATCTTCGAAAGGATCTAATGTTTGTAAATGAGCTGAATATTGTTTTCCCGTACTTTCTAATAATTCGATTAAAACAGTTGGACTCAAACGTTTTGTAGCATTTGTCCAGGTCATATTTAACTGATTTAAAAAGTCGACTAAATCGCTGTATGAATTTATGTTTTCCGGTTTTTCTCCAAAATAACGATCTCTTGAAAAAGATAAACCCCGTAGATTTCCGTCAAGTAAATGAGAGGCGATATCTTTTACAACCCATTTTTTTGCGACTGTTCTCGTATTCCATTCGTCTTCTGTTAATGATTTTAGAAGTTGAATTAGAAGATCATCAAGAATAGAAAAGAGATGTGAAGTTTTTATCGGAATAATTTCAGAAGATTTCATAAATGATTGTTTTTATGACTGTTTTGTTTCTGTATTTTTAAAAGTAACAACCCGCTGCGGATACGGAATATCAATATCAGATTCATCAAAACGTTTTTTGATGCTTTGCAGTAAATCACAATACATGACAAACCCATCGGTTGAATTTTTTGCCCATGCCCAAGCTTTCAAAGTAACGCTTGAATCTGCCAGAGCGACTACGCGTGCAATGACCAAAGGAGTTTTTGATTTCTTGTTTTCGGCGGTTCTGGTATCGATAAAAAGAGGATGTTTTGCAATTTCATCTTTCATGATTTCCAGCGCTTTACCAAGATCGGATTCATAACCAATACCAATTTCGATTATTTTACAGCATTTTGTATCATGCATATTGGTATTCACAATAATCTGATTGCTAATGACAGAATTGGGAATAATGATTCGGTTGTTTTCGGCATCTTTTAGAACAACTTGCCTCAAATTGATATCTTCAACCGTGCCGACGAAATTATTAATTGTGATTTTATCGTTGATTCTGAAAGGTTTAAAAATCACCAGAAATATACCGCTCACAATATTACTCAAAGCTTGTTGAGACGCCAAACCTGCAACCAGAGAAATTACTCCTGCGCCGGCTAAAAACGAATGACCGATAATCTTAAATTCAGGGATTTGGATTAAGGCAAAGGCGAATCCTAAAATGTAGATTACGGTGATAATTAGATGTTTTAAAAACCTGAATCCGGTTGCATCATATTCTTTATCGGTCAATTTTCGATACAAAAAATAACGCAATACTTTTTCTGTTACTGCGCCTAAAATAATTGTTGTAACGGCAATAATGCCGATAATGATAGCTATTCTAAAATCTTTTGTAAAGTCGATCATAAGCTTTTTAGTTTTTTATAAAATTCTAAAAGTTAGAGAAGCTAATTTACGAAGTTTTGCCCGCACCTGCCTATTATTAGCAGTAATAGTTCTACAAATTTAGGTTCTATTTGAATGGATAAAATGGTAATTCTTAAATCTGAAAAGTATAATATATTGAAGATTAGCAAGATGAAGCAGGATAGGACAGGATGCGCTCTTTTTTGCTTCTAAGTAAATTAGTTATACTAACATATAACCAAAATTTATGAAAAAAAGTAACCAATCATTTAAATTTTTAATCAAAATTTTTATGATATATGGATTTATTAACAGTTTTGTTAATCTGCAAGCGCAAACATTAGCTTTTCCGGAAGCGACTGGTTTTGGGCGATTTACCACGGGTGCAAGAGGCGCTGCAAATCCTCAAATTTATCTGGTAACCAATTTAAACGACAGCGGTCCGGGTTCTTTTCGGGATGCGGTGAGTCAGGAAGGAAGGTTTGTGATTTTTAGAGTTGGTGGAATTGTAAACTTATTGTCTCAGGTTGTTGTTGCGAGCAATACGACGATTGCAGGACAAACGGCAACTGGTGAAGGAATTGTGTTTTTAGGTCCGCGTGTTACCTTTACGGGAGCGAGTAACACAATTGCGCGATATCTCAGAATTCGTTACGGTGGAACGGCTCAAAATCAGGATGCGTCAGGACTTGCAAACGGTGCCAATATGATTTTTGACCACATGACTTTTACGTGGGGAACTGATGAAGTTTTTTCGATCAATTGGGATAATAAAGGATTGAGTCCGGATAATATTACCATTCAGAATTCTATTATCGGGCAGGGATTACACCGTCATAATCATTCTGCGGGTGGATTGATTCAGCCTTCTGGCGGAAAGATTAGTCTGATTGGAAATTTATATATCTGCAATAAAACGCGAAATAATAAGATAAAAGGAATCAACGAGTTTGTAAACAATGTTGTCTACAATTGGGGGAATTACGGAAATACGTACGGACATACCGAATCCGGCGATGCGTATATTATGGGTGGCGATTCTGCCGGAAGTTCTGATGTAAATATTATCAATAATTATTTCATTGGCGGACCCAATACGAGCACGACTATTTCGACGCCTTTTAATCGCGGAAACGATAATTTTTCTTTGTACGGTTCCGGGAATTATTTCGACAATAATAAAGACGGTGTTTTGAATGGTACTTTGGTTCCCGCAGATTTAACGGGATATCCTACGGGAGATATTGCAACGATTTTGTCAACGCCGTATGATTATCCAATGAAAAACACCACTTTAAGCGCAGAAGCTGCTTATAACAACATCGTTTCAGGAGTTGGTGCTTCTTATCCGAGACGTGATCAGGTGGATAATCTAATGGTTTCTGATTTGATGTCGAAAGGAACAACGGCAACATACGTTTATGTTCAAACAGATTTAACGCAGCAATTTGGTTTTATTAACGGCGGCGCGGGACATGTTTATGGCGCACCCGCTCCTTTGGATACCGATAATGACGGAATGCCCGATGCCTGGGAAGATGCAAATGGATTAGATAAAAATACCGCTGATGCTTTATCGGTAAGTTCATCGCATGCGCCGTATCTCAATATTGAGGTTTATATTAACGGATTAACAAATGAAACGCCTCCTGATTTTATTATTCCGCCTTCCAATATAAATTTTACAAATGTGGTTTCTACAGAAATTCCGGCAGCGAGTTCTTTAACGGTTAACTGGATTGACAGCGCCACAAATGAAAATAATTATGTTATTGAACGTTCTGTAAATGGTACTGATTTTACAGTAATCAACACATTGGGTGCAAATACTACGACATATAATGACACGGGTTTATTGCCAAATACGAAATATTATTACCGTATAAAAGCAACAAATAATACAGAATCTTCGGTGTATGAAACGGCATCGTTAACAACACCGCCAATTCCGTTAGCGCCAACTAAGACAACTGCTCCAATTCCTAATTCAGGATTTGTTAATGCAGAACTGACAAGTGGCAATTTGACTTTAAAATGGAGTGGAAGCTCCAACACGACAACTTATTCGGTTTATTTTGGCACAGATCCTTCAAATTTGACGAAGTTGGGTGATGTTGCTTATACTGCGAGTCCGTCTTATGCCGTTACAGGTTTGAGTCCGGCAATAAATTATTACTGGAGAATTGACGCTGTAAATGACAAAGGAACCGCAACGGGCGATGTATGGAGTTTCCGTGCTTTAACCCCAAGTCTGGTTGGTCATTGGCCGTTTAAAGAAGCAGCATCTCAGGGAGAACAAATTACAGATATTACCAGTTATGCCAATCATGGTGTGCTGGATGTTGCATATGATAATGCTAATGTAAGAGTGCCGGGAAAAGCCAATAATGCGATTGATTTTTCGACTTCGGCAAATAATAAATCGATGGTGAATATTCCAAATCAGGATCATTTATTGTTTGATAAAAATTCGTTTACGGTTTCATTCTGGATGAAAGCAGCTCCGGCTTTATTACCAAGTTCTTCGGCAACAAGTATTTATGTTTTGTGCAAAGGTTCGTTTACCAAAAATACCACAACGGGCGCAACCGGAAGAAGATATAATATCGAAATTAAAGGCGGTCTTTTGCGTTTTGCGATTGACGATGATAAAACCAAAAAAGAAGTTACGACAGCGGCAGCCAAATATTTTACAGATGACTGGGTAAATGTTGTGATTATGAGAGATGTTATTGCTCATAAAATGAGGATTTATACGAATGGCGTTTTTTCAGCCGAACTGGATGAAACTGCTGTTACGGGAATTTCTGAAGAAACAGATTTAATAATTGGAAATATCGGAGAGCTTGAACTTGCATCGGGAACTGCGCCTGCGCCTTATAAAGGGCAATTTGACGAACTTCAGATTTTTAATTATCCTTTAAATGCCACCGAAGTATTAGAATTGTATAATCAGGATTTTTTAAGTACGGATAAATTTACTCAGAACAAGAATACTGCGATTGTGTATCCTAATCCTGTAAAAGACCAGATTTTTATCAATATTCCGAATTACGGATCGTCTTCTGCAACGGCAATTTTGAGTGATATGACGGGGAAAATTATTCTGAAGGAAAAAATCACTTCAGATGGAAATGGACTTTTTGCTTTGAATATTGGCAATAAAAAAATAGCAGGAATGTACGTTTTAAATATTTCTTCTGAAGATTTAAATAAGAGTTTTAAAATTTTAGCTGAATAACTTTGATTTTTCTAATAAAAAAACCGTTACATTCATTTGTAACGGTTTTATATTTATAAGTGTGATTTTAATATTTAAAGCCCAACAAAATCATCCGTTTTAGGGAAAATACTCAAAGCTTGAATCGCAATTTCAGGCGTTGGAGAAGCCAGTTTACGCAATTTTGTGTCCAACCAGGCACCATCTACAGTAATTACGGCACAAAGCGTGTCATCTTCTTTTCTAAATTCGTGAATGATAGACCAGCGCGAAGCATCGGCTTTCATTTTTGAAGTTTTGGTGTGAATGAATATTTTGTCTGAAAGTTTTAATTCTTTTCTAAAAACACATTCTTCTCTAAACAAAACAGGTCCAAAACCCTGCGTTTGCATCACTTTTAAAGTTAAGCCTAATTCTTCGAGAATTTCGATACGGTGTTGTGCGCCAAAATCGTAATAAGCACTATGTCTAACATGAAAATTGGGGTCAAGATCTGACCAGCGAAAAGATATTTGTTTGGTAAATGAAGCCATTTTTTATTTATAATTTTTTGAAAATCGAAAGTACAAATAAAAAAGCAAAGGCAACTTTTTTGAAAAGTTAAATCCGCTGAGTGTAATATTTTTTAACACATAGAAATATAGTTGTAGAAATGGATAAAGGCGTTTCACTTGCATCAACAAACATAGCCGATAGTTGATTAAAATCGTTTTGAGCTTTGTCAAAGTTTTAAACTTTGACAAAGCTTGACGTAATGTGCTTAATATTAATAATATTCTGTTTTAAAAGGAGCGAAATCCTGTAGTTTTGGCAATGGCCGAATCATGATTTTCTTTTTGGTATTTGTTTTCGGAAAATCGTCTTCGCCGTAAGGTTCTATTGTTTTAATGCGGATTCCTGTTGAAAGATTAAAATCGATGTTGCCCATTGTTCCCTGCCCGTCAGAATAAACTTCAGAGAAACCAATCAATTCAAAATTTCCATTCTGATACCTGAATTTATGTTCAAAATTGCCCCGAATAAGTTCATTGTGAATACTTAAAATCCCTTTTGTAATGGTGATTTCATAAAAGGAATTTCCGTTATAATATCCATTTTTTCCTTCGGGATATTGCGCGTCGATTGCTGTTACAGTAGAAACTACTTTTTTGAAATTTCCATTGGTTTCGGCAAAGTAAATTTCGAGTTTATAAGGCGCAGTTTCACTTACGGTATCTTGTAAAACCTGAACATAATCTAATAAACCATCTTTGTTTAAATCGCCTTTTACTTTTGTAATTTCTTTAGAAAAATTATTTTGGGCAGCTAACATTGCAGAAAAAAGAAAGACAAAAAGAAATAGAGATTTTGGCATTTTAATTATTTAATTTAGATTCTTCAATGGCTGAAATTGTGATATCATCTTCATTTAAAGCGTTTAGAAAATCGGATGCATCGAATACTTCGCCTATTGTTGTTACACCGGTTTTTTTCATTTTTCCGGATAGTATTCTGTTTACCGTTTCGACAACCAAAGGCGCTGTTACGGCGTAAATATCTCGGCCTTGAGCCAAAATAGTTTTCTTATTATTGTCTTTTGTCGCAACAACTTCAACAGAAAAAAGCTGCGACGATCTGTTCTTTTCGTCCGTAGGTTTAGGCTCTGGCGTAGCTTCATTTCGAAGATCATCCAAAGAATTCTGACTTAGAAATGTATTAATTGATTTTACGTTTAAATGGCGTGAAATGGTAATAATTTCTGAAAGCGGTAACGCAACAGCTTCTTTAATTCCGATAGGATTTTTAAAATCCCATTTTATTGGAGAACCAGGTTGAAGTTCTTGTAATTGCTTGTCTTTTAAAGTCAGTCTTGTGTAATGATTGCGGTCTCCGGTTAATCTGGTTCCTTTTGTTGGATGCCAGGAATCCAGGCCGATATAAACGTTTATCTCGTCAATTTCATTCCACTCCTGAGTTATTGCGGTGCTTAATAAATCAGCTAATCCGCCGTAAAAAGCAACGGCTGGAATAACTAAAATTTCTTTTGATTTTGCCTGTTCAGAAAACTGTTCAAATACATCTAAAACTGCTTTTTGTTCGGCACTTAAATCAATGTAATGAATTCCTGAACGCAAAGCCGATTCTATAATAGGTTTTGCCGTATCCAGAAATGGACCAGCACAATTTATAATAATTTTTGCTCCTGAAAACGCTTCGTCTAATGAACTAGTATCGTGAATATCGGCTGCTTTTATCACGGAATCAGGATATTCTTTTTTTAATTCTGCTAACTTTTCCTGATCTCTGCCAGAAAGAATTAGTTTGTAACCTTGTCTTTTAAGCTCAGCTAAGATGAATTTCCCTGTGTGTCCGTAAGCGCCGTAAACTGCAATAGTATTTTCCATTTTAGAGAGATTTATTATTGTTAAGATTTATTTAGAATCAAATTTAAATAAAAAGCATTCTAGGAAAGTAATTTTTTTGAAGATTCCTTCTCTTCTTTAATCTTCAGCTTTTTTACAATCCACGGAAGTGTAAGTCCTTGTCCGATAAGAGTAAAAAGCACGACAGCAATGGAGATAAAGATAATAGTATTTCTTTCCGGAAAAGGGCTGCCGTCTTCAAGAAATTTTGGAAGTCCAATCGCGATGGCAAGAGATACAATACCGCGCATTCCTGACCAGCCGAGAATAATACTATTGTTAAAATCCAAAAGGGCATCTTCGCTGACTTTTCTTTTTCGCCTTCCGTCATCATTTTTTTGAAATGCTTTTTGAAGGTTGATTTTTTGAAGAAATATTCTGACCATTCTAATTAATAAAGCGACAATAGTAATGATAAAAGCATAACCGATATAAGGCAAAATCATGTCGTTATCAATGTCTTTTAAAATGTATCTGAAATTAAGTCCGATTAGGATAAAGATTAAGCCGTTTAATATAAAAATGATAATATCCCAGAGACTTCGCGAACTATTTTTAAGACTTTCAGGGAATATTTTTTTGCTAAAACGGGCAATTGCCAGTCCTAAAATTACTACTGCAATTACGCCTGAAACATGAAATTGTTCTGCCACTAAATAAGCTATAAAGGGCATCAACAGCATAAGACTGATCGTAACGTTTACATTTTTATGGACTTTGCTTAATATAAAAGCAAGGATTTTTGCAATTATAAAACCAACAAGAAAACCGCCGCCTAATAAAAATACAAATTGCAGTGTCGCTTTCCAGATGATAAAGGTTGAGCCCAATACGGCAGCAACGGCAAAGCGATAAGCAACAAGTGCTGAAGCATCATTTATAAGACTTTCGCCTTCCAAAATCGTAATCGTTTTATGAGATATTCCGAGTCCCTTAGTAATGCTTATAGCGGCTACGGCATCTGTCGCTGAAAGAATTGCGCCAAGTACAAATGCGAGAGGCCAGGTTATATTTGGAATCATATAATGAGCCACTACAGCAATCCAAAACGTGGTAAGGAAAACCAAAGTTATGGCCAGCGTACTGATGGTATTAATATTGGTTTTAAAATCTTTTGGAGAAATATTAAAAGACGCATCATATAATAAAGGAGGCAGAAAGATCAGAAAGATAATTTCGGGATTGATTTGAATTTCTGTCATTGTGGGAATAAAACCAATTGCGATTCCAACAATTACCAGGAGAATTGGGTAAGGTAATTTTGCTTTATCAGCAAAAGCGGAAAGACCAATTACGATGGCGAGTATAAAAATAATGATGCTGTAGTTTTCCATTTGGATAATTTAGAAAAATGCTAATGTAAGTATTTCGGGTTTTATTTAAAAGTAGGGAAAGATATTATAGTATCAGATTGTGATAATTTTATAATGAAACCTAAATCCCTAGCCCTGATAGGAGCGGCATCCTTTTACGGCGGGGTTCGCCGTAAAAGATATAGCGGATAGCAGGAAACAGCTCCTGATAATGACACGTAAAGTGCTGATATGCCATAGTTGTCAGGCTTAAAAAATGTCATGTTGTCAGATGAATATTAGCATGCCAATATTAAAACTGACAATTTACTTTGGTTTTTTATATTGGCACAAAGATTGACTTAAGCCACCTGAGTTATAAAATGTATATCAAAATTAAATATATAAAAAATGGGTAAAATAATCGGAATTGACTTAGGTACGACGAACTCTTGTGTTTCTGTAATGGAAGGTAACGAAGCAGTTGTTATTCCTAACGCAGAAGGAAAAAGAACAACGCCATCTATCATCGCTTTTGTTGAAGGTGGAGAAATTAAAGTAGGTGATCCTGCAAAAAGACAAGCGGTAACGAATCCTACAAAAACGATTGCTTCTATTAAACGTTTTATGGGACACACTTTTGCTGAAACTCAGGAAGAGGCAAAAAGAGTTCCTTACAGTGTTGTAAAAGGTGACAACAATACACCACGTGTGGATATTGACGGTCGTTTATACACTGCACAAGAATTGTCAGCAATGACACTTCAAAAAATGAAAAAAACTGCTGAAGACTATTTAGGTCAAACTGTAACTGAAGCGGTTATTACTGTTCCTGCTTACTTTAACGATGCACAACGTCAGGCTACAAAAGAAGCTGGTGAAATTGCTGGTCTTAAAGTTATGCGTATCATCAACGAGCCAACTGCTGCGGCACTTGCTTACGGATTAGATAAAAAAGGAACTGATCAAAAAATTGCTGTTTACGATTTAGGTGGAGGTACTTTTGATATCTCTGTTCTTGAATTAGGAGACGGTGTATTTGAAGTATTATCTACAAATGGTGATACTCACTTAGGTGGTGATGATTTTGACCAGGTTATTATTGACTGGTTAGCTGACGAATTCAAATCTGAAGAAGGTATTGATTTACGTTTAGATCCAATGTCATTGCAACGTTTGAAAGAAGCTGCAGAGAAAGCTAAGATTGAATTATCATCTTCTGCTGAAACTGAAATCAACTTACCTTACGTAACTGCTACTGCTTCTGGACCAAAACACTTAGTGAAAAAATTATCTAGAGCTAAATTTGAGCAATTATCTGATACTTTAGTAAAACGTTCTATGGAGCCAGTTGCTAAAGCATTAAAAGATGCAGGTTTATCTACATCTGATATTGACGAAGTAATCCTTGTTGGAGGTTCTACTCGTATGCCAAGAATCGCTGACGAAGTGGAGAAATTCTTTGGTAAAAAAGCATCTAAAGGTGTTAATCCTGATGAGGTTGTTGCTATTGGAGCTGCTATTCAAGGTGGAGTTTTATCTGGAGATGTAAAAGATGTATTGTTACTTGACGTAACACCTCTTTCTTTAGGTATCGAAACTATGGGTGGTGTATTGACTAAATTAATTGAGTCTAACACAACTATTCCAACTAAAAAATCTCAAGTATTCTCTACTGCTGCTGATTCTCAACCATCTGTTGAAATCCACGTATTACAAGGAGAAAGAGCAATGGCTGCTGATAACAAAACTATCGGTCGTTTCCACTTAGATGGTATTCCACCAGCACCAAGAGGAGTTCCTCAAATTGAGGTTACTTTTGATATCGATGCGAATGGTATCATCAAAGTTTCTGCAACTGATAAAGGAACTGGAAAATCTCACGATATCCGTATCGAAGCTTCTTCTGGATTAACAGCTGAAGAAATCGAAAAAATGAAAAAAGATGCTGAAGCTAACGCTGACGCTGACAAAATAGCTAAAGAAAGAGCTGAGAAATTAAACGAAGCTGACAGCATGATTTTCCAAACAGAAAGTCAACTGAAAGAGTTAGGAAGCAAATTAGCTGACGACCATAAAGTTGCTGTTGAGTACGCTTTAACTGAATTGAGAATGGCTCACCAATCTCAAGACATCCCAGCTATTCAAACTGCTCTTGACAACATCAATGCAGCTTGGAAAACAGCTACAGAAGCTATGTATGCTCAAGGCGGTGATCAAGGTCAACAAGCTGCTCCACAACAAGAGCAATCTGGAGACAATGTTGAAGACGTTGAATTCGAAGAAGTAAAATAATTCTTTAGTATTAAGTAATTAGTACAAAGTATTAAGATAGAAACCGAGTCAGGAATGACTCGGTTTTTTTATGAGATTATGTTATCGTTATGGATTAAACCCGATAGGTTTTAAAAAACCTGTCGGTTTTCTTTGCGGATTAGGATTGAGTGATTTATTATTTGTTAATATGAGTTTTACGTATTTAAACCCGACAGGTTTTTAAAACCTGTCGGGTTTCTTTGCGGCTACGATTGGGGCTTATTTTGGTCTATAAATTAAGATAGTTTTCTAAAGAATAAAAATTTTCATTTTTATCATGTGAAGTCTTTAAATCATCAATGTTTTTAAATAACGAAATAACTTTATCACGTTTTAATTTAGTTGTTTTTTCAGAAATACAAGTTTGGTAGGAGCTCCAGGGGTATTCGATAGGATGTTCGCAAAAACCATGATTAACGGGATTATAGTGAATGTATTTTATAACAGAACGTAAGTAAGAATCAGTATCAATTAATTTCCTTTTAAATGGTCTTTCGAACAAAGCGCCGTGTCTGTTATAACCTTTGTTAATTGCTTTTGTATAAGCATTAAATAAGTTTCCAAATGATTGATGCGGAGCTATAAGTTTTTTAATTTCATTCTCTTTTTGAGTTTCTAAAATCTCTTCTAAAGTTTTAATCCTAATCAATAAATGAAAGTGATTTTTGAGCAAACACCAAGCAAAAGTTTCCGCTATTGGATCGATGTGTTTATTATACAAGATTAAAAAATACTATGATTTCTATTTTCCTTAAAAAGATTCTCGCTGTTAATTCCACGATTGTAGATATGATAATAATTTCCAAATTCCAGTTGTTTAGTTATTTGCATAGACTTATTTAGTTGCTTGTTGGCAACCCGACAGGTTTTTAAAACCTGTTGGGTTTAATTTGTAAAAGTAATAAAAAGATTACATTTTAAAATCAGGATTATTTGTTAATCTTTCCCATCAAAATGATAATTGTCATTTCCCATTCGGATTCTTTTTCGTAATATTACTATTGAAAATTTTTTTGAATGAGAAAGATCAAATATAAAAAGGGACGCAAGCTTCAGCATATAACTTTAGAATATACAGGTACGCACAAAGAGCATGAAACCGAAATGCAGCTTTTTGTATATGATGATGCCGATGTTGTTGAATATGATAAGTTTACCGTTGAGGCTTTGAATTCCTGTTTTGATTATACAAAAAATAACTGGCTAAATGTTCACGGTTTAAATGATATCAATCTTATAAAAACCATTGGTACTCATTTTAAACTTGACGATTTTTTACTCGCCGATATTTTAAATACGACCAAAAGAACCAAATTAGAAGAACAGCAAAACGTATTATTCTTCAATATAAAATCACTTTTACCTTCTGAATACTCAGATAATATTAGTGTGGAGCAAATCAGTTTTATTTTGAAAGAGGGAATATTAATTTCGTTTCAGGAGAAACGAAGCGATTTTTTTGCCCATATTCGGGAACGTCTTCGTACGCATGCGGGAATTGTAAGGACTAAAAAAGTAGACTATTTACTGTATTTATTACTAGATGCCGTTATGGAAAATTTTTACATTACGATTGAAGATGAGGAAGAGAAAATTGAGGATTTAATCAATTTAACCAAAAAAGGCGCTGATCCTGTTATTTTGGAAAAAATAGAAAACCATCGCGATAATTTCAATTTTTTAAAACGTTCTATTGTACCGCTTCGGGATTCGCTGTATTATTTGAAAACGATAAAAGATGATGATACCAATTCTTTAATCCAAAAAGACACTTTTAATTTTTTTATACGATTACATCAAAAAAGTTTAGAGCTTTTGGAACAAATAGAATCGGATATGAGTGCATTGGAAAGTGCTTCTAATTTTTATTTTTCGGAACAAAGCCGAAAAATGAATGAAATCATGAAAACGCTGACTATTATCTCCGCAATATTTATTCCGCTTACGTTTATTGTTGGAGTATACGGAATGAACTTCGAAAACATGCCCGAACTCAAGACCCAAAACGGGTATTTTGTGGTATTGGGAATAATGTTTCTGCTTGTGGTGGGATTAATCATCTATTTCAAAAAAAGACGCTGGTTTTAACGTTTGTTTCAGTAAAAAAAAATCCATTTGAATTACCTTTGTTTAGAATCAATATAAATAATTATGAGTAAAGCAATATATATCGCCACTAGTGACCAAAACAGCGGTAAATCGATTATTACACTCGGTTTGATGAGTATTTTGATTGGTAAAACGGCCAAAGTAGGTTATTTCAGGCCGATAGTCGAAGATTTTGTCGATGGCGAATTAGACAATCATATTGAAACGGTTTTGTCTTATTTTGATCTTGATATTAAGTTTGAGGATGCGTATGCCATCACGAAAAGCAAACTGATCAAGAAAAAAAATAAAGGAAAAATAGGAGAGGTTTTAGACCTTATTATCGAAAAATATAAAAAACTCGAAGAACGTTTTGATTTTGTTCTTGTGGAAGGAACCAGCTTTACCGGGGAAGGAACTTCTATAGAATTGGATTTGAATGTTTTAATTGCTAAGAATCTTGGAATTCCAACCATTATTATTGGTTCAGGTGTTGGAAAAACCTTAGAAGACTTAGTTGACAGCCTTTATTTGGTTTACGATTCTTTTAAAGTAAAAGAAGTAGAAGTTTTATCTGTTTTTGCTAATAAAGTACAGCCGGAAAATATAGAACTGGTTACAAAAAGTCTTCAGAAAAGTTTGCCTTCGAATGTTTTGGTAAATACAATTCCGATAATTTCGAGTTTGGATAATCCGACAATGCAGGAAATTGTTAATGAGCTGGATGCCAAAGTTTTATTTGGAGAAAACTATCTCAATAATGAAATCGGACATTTTAGCGTCGGCGCCATGCAATTGCACAATTATTTGGTTCATTTAAATGATAATGCACTTGTAATTACGCCAGGAGACCGTTCCGATATTATTTTAGGCGCTTTACAAGCCAATGAATCAGTTAATTATCCAACAATTTCAGGAATTATTCTAACCGGAAATATTGTTCCCGAAGAAAGCATTTTGAAACTTATAGAAGGACTTTCGGCGATTGTTCCCATTATTGCTGTTGATGGCGGAACGTATCATATTACCAATAAAATTGGATCTATAAAATCGAAAATCTATGCTAACAATACGCATAAAATTGAAACTTCGATCAGCACGTTTGAAAAATATGTGGATAATGAAGCTTTGTCTGAACGATTAATCACTTTTGTACCGGAAGGAATGACACCAAAAATGTTCCAGTACAATATGGTAAAAAGAGCCAAACAGCATCGCAAACATATTGTTTTACCGGAAGGAAATGACGATCGAATTATAATCGCCGCTTCCCGATTATTAGATATGGATGTGGTTGATATTTCGATAATTGGAGACAAAAAACAAATCGAAAGTAAAGTTACCGAGCTAGGAATCACTTTTGATTTTTCTAAAGTAAATATCATTAATCCAATAGAATCTAAAAAATACGACGATTACGCTAATACGTATTATGAACTTAGAAAAAACAAGAATGTAAGTATTACAATGGCACGGGATTTAATGGAAGACGTTTCGTATTTTGGAACGATGATGGTGTATAAAGGTGATGCTGACGGAATGGTTTCCGGAGCTGCACATACCACGCAACATACTATTTTACCGGCGTTGCAATTCATTAAAACCAAGCCAAATTCATCTGTAGTTTCATCCGTATTCTTTATGTGTTTGGAAGACAGGGTTTCTGTTTTTGGAGATTGCGCCATCAATCCAAATCCTACTGCAGAACAATTGGCAGAAATTGCTATTTCGTCTGCAGAATCGAGTGCCGCTTTCGGAATAGAACCAAAAATCGCCATGCTTTCTTACTCTTCGGGATCATCAGGAAAAGGAGATGAAGTAGAAAAAGTAAGAGCCGCAACGGAAATTGTAAAACAAAAACGTCCTGATTTAAAAATTGAAGGACCTATTCAATATGATGCTGCAGTTGATCGCGCCGTAGGACAAAGCAAAATGCCGAATTCTGAGGTTGCAGGGCAGGCGAGTGTGCTTATTTTTCCGGATTTAAATACGGGAAATAATACTTATAAAGCCGTACAAAGAGAAACCGGAGCATTAGCCATCGGACCAATGTTACAAGGTTTAAACAAACCAGTAAATGATTTAAGCCGTGGCTGTACAGTTGATGACATTATCAATACGGTCGTAATTACAGCAATTCAGGCGCAAGGACTTTAATCAATTAAAAATTAGAAATTAAAAATTAAAAACTCTGGATCTTCGTCGCAAACAAAATAATAAACTTAGCGACTTAGTGGCAAAATACTCGAAAATGAAAATATTAATAATAAACTCAGGAAGCTCTTCAATAAAATATCAATTAATGGTTATGCCGACAAACGAAGTAATTTGCAGCGGTATGATCGACAGAATTGGATTGGAAACTTCAAATGTAACTTTTAAAACTTCGTCAGATTCAATAGAAGAATTATTACCAATTCCCAATCATAAAGTGGGTTTGCAAAAAGTTGCTGATATGCTTTTGGATACAGAAAAAGGAGTTATCAAATCAACGTCAGAAATTGGAGCAGTGGGACATCGTGTGGTTCATGGCGGAAGTTATTTCTCTGATACAACGATTATTACTGAAGAAGTTAAAGAAAAAATAAAAGAACTTTCAGAATTAGCGCCTTTGCATAATCCGGCGCATTTAGTTGGAATTACAGTTGCCGAAGAAATTTTTGCAGATGCCAAACAAGTAGCCGTTTTTGATACCGCTTTTCATCAGACAATTCCAGTTGAAGCGTATAAATATGCGATTCCTAATTATCTTTTAACAGAAAATAAAGTCCGCGTTTATGGTTTTCACGGAACAAGTCATAAATATGTATCTGAAAAAGCAATTGATTACTTAAAAGATAATTCGAAAATAATCACCATTCACTTAGGAAACGGCTGCAGTATGACTGCCATTAAAGACGGAAAAAGTATCGATCATACCATGGGTTTTTCACCTTCAAATGGTTTAATAATGGGAACCCGTGCCGGAGATATTGATCAGTCTGTCATTTTTTATCTCACTAAAAATTTAAATTATACTGCTGATGAAGTAAACGCTATTTTACTAAAACAAAGCGGAATGCTTGGACTTACTGGTTATAGCGATTTACGCGATATCGAAGCAGAAGCGGAAAAAGGAAATAAAGAATGTCAATTGGCGTTACTGATGAATGCTTACAGAATTAGAAAATATATTGGATCTTATGCCGCTACTTTAAACGGTCTGGATGCGATTATTTTTACAGCCGGAATTGGCGAGAATTCATCTTACATGCGAAAACTGGTTTGTACGGATATGGATTATTTTGGAATTGAATTAGATGACGAAAAAAATCAGATTCGTTCAAAAGCTATTAGAGAAATAAACACTGCAAATTCAAAAACAAAAGTTTTGGTTGTACCTACTGATGAGGAATATGAAATTGCCAATCAGGTCTATCAGTTGCTTGAGAATTAAACGTTTTAAAACACATGCCGGTAACAAAAACTTTGCTTACAAAAACTGATGTAGAATCTTTAAAAAGTAAAAAAAAGAGTAATTCAAAAATTAGAATTTGGATTTCCATTGTTTCATTTTTGATTCTTTTAATTGTTTATGTGAGTGTCGGTTTTGATACTTCGAATTCAAAATTTTATTTTTTTAAAATAGTCATAATTATAATAAATGCATTTCTTTTATTAGGATCACTTACAGATGCTAATTATGATACTGATCTGAGTGAACGACAAAAATATGTAGGTTTAGTAAAAGTGAAGAAAAAAGAATATTTTTATGATAGTGAAGATAATAGTGAATCACATATCATAACTTTTGATGAATGGAGAATTGGACAGAAATCATTTAATAAAGAATTTTGGAACAAAATAAATGAAGGTGATGAATTTTATGTCGAACAATCTACAAACTCAGGTTTTGTTTTCAAATTAGAAAAAGATAATATTGATTTTAAGATTGGATTAATTTTTCAGTAGTAAAATATAAACTTTGCTTTTATGCTGGCAAAACTTAGAAGCTTCTCAAATCGGGAAGCTTTTTTACTTTATAGAATTAAATATTTGTCAGTATCTTTGAATATAAATCCGAATACTTTGAAATCAATATATATAAAATCATTTTTCTTCTTTTTCATTGCTTTTCAAATTCAAGCACAAGAGTTACTTCCTTTCGTAGAAAACTATAATAAATCAGACTATCAGGGCGACAATCAAATCTGGAATGTGGCTCAGGGAAATGATAAAGCCATGTATTTTGCCAACAATCATTATTTATTGCGATATGATGGTGTAATGTGGGAGAAATATACTTTGCCAAATAAAACCATTATTCGCTCCATTATGATTGAAGGCGATAAAATTTATTCCGGATCTTACAAGGAATTTGGTTATTGGTACAGAAAAGAAGGTAAAATGCGCTATGTTTCCATAACGAAAAACCTTCGTTTATTTGATGAAAAAGACAATGAAGAAATCTGGAAAATTTTCAGTTTTAATGGTTCAATTTACTTTCAGTCGTTTAATGATGTTTTTATTTACAATGGAAAACACATTCGAAAAATTAAATTTCCTTTTTTAATTTCGTACTGTTTTGTTATCCACAATAATGTCTACGTTGCTTCAGTAGAAAAAGGCCTTTTTAAAATGGATGGATCAAAGATTTCGAATCCAAAAGGCTGGAATGTTTTAAAAAATACGGTAGTTCATGCGGTCGAAAAAGACAAAGACAAGTTTTACATCTTTACTCAGAAAAAAGGAATTTTTACGATTGAAAAAAATGGATTAAAGCCATGGGATAATCCATTAAATGAAACCTTAAAAGCAGCTACAATTAACGTTGCCAAATTTATTAAAAGCAATAAACTGGTCATAGGAACCGGAAACAAAGGTGTTTTTATTTATGATTTTAATAGTAACACTTATAAAAACATTGACAGAAGCAATGTTTTGATGAACAACTCTATCCTGAGCATTGGTTTTGATAAAGAAAATGATCTATGGCTGGGTCTGGATAACGGAATTGCACACGTTGAGGTAAATTCGCCTATATCTTTTTTTTATGATAATTCGGGAACATTAGGCTCTATTTATTCTGTTGCCACAACAAATAATGGCTATCTAATCGCTTCAAATCATGGCGTTTTTGAGTTTGATTCCGGTAAATTCAAAATGATTCCTAATACACAGGGGCAGGCCTGGAATATCACTAAAATCAACAATCAATATATTATTGGTCATAATGACGGAACTTTTTCTTATGATAATGGTTCGCTCAGCAAAATAAATAAAGTAAGCGGCGGTTGGAATTTATCAAAAAGCAGTATTAATGATACTTATTTTCAATCGACTTACAGCGGCGTTTTGGTTTACGATAATCTTTCAGACCTAACGCAATATAAAACGATTAAGGATCTTTCGAAACCCATAAAATATGTAGCTCAGAATAAGAAAAATGAAATTTGGGCAGCAGATAATTATCGTGGTTTATATCGTGTTGTATACGATGATAATTATCAAACTAAAAAGATTGAAAATGCGACACAGCTGAGTAAAATCAAAAATGATTTTGGTGTTAAGATCTTTGAATTTAGAAATGAAATTCTCTTTTTAATCAATAATGCATGGTACACTCATAATTCGATAACCAATAAACTGGAAGAAAACGAATTGTTTAATGCGAATTTTAAAAATGTATCCGATGTTATTAGTATTGATGAAGATCATTTTATGGTGCTTCAAAATGGCATTTTGTATCACATTTATGTCAACGGAAATAAATTTGTCTGGAATATAATTCAGGAGAAATATTATAAGGGAAAATTGATCAATGACAATTTAAGGATCTTTAAAAATAAGAATCATTATTTACTAAATCTTGACGATGGTTTTATATCGCTTCAATTGAAATATGAAAATAAGCAAAATACAGAGATTAAGGTTGAAGCTTTTAGTGACGGGAATTTACTTGAAAATGATTCCAGAATTAAATACAATACAGAACTAAAAATCAATGTCATATCTGGAATTTATGGAGCCAGTAAACCCAATTTATTCTATAAACTCAATAAGAGTAAAGAGTTTATTCCCATTTCTGACGGATTGATTTTACTGAATAACCTCAGCAGCGGTTATCATACTATTGAAGTTTACAAACATGACGGAGCCAGTTATGACAGAGTATCCAACTTTGAGTTTAAAGTAGCACAACCATGGTATTTTTCTTTTTGGATGATTTTATTGTATTTATTGGTAATAGGAGGGGTTTTGTTTTTCTATTACAAATGGAATAAACTTCGTTATCTGCAAAAATTAAAATTACAGGCAGAAGAATTGAAACATCAGCGCGAAATTCTTGAAATGGAATTAAAAGCAGAAAATGAATTGAATATTCAGGAATATGAAAAGCATATCCTGGAATTAGAACTACAAACAAAATCATCTGAAGTTGCCGGAAAATCATTGTCTATAGCCAAACAAAGTGAAATGATTGATAATATTCAGAATATCTTAGATTCTGAAAAAGATTTTAACAAGCTGAAAAGCGAAATCAAAAAAGCAATTAAGATTAATGAAGTCAATAAACACGAATGGGAGATTTTTGAAACCAACTTAAATCAAATTCATAATGAGTTTATTATTAATCTTTCCAAAAAGTTTCCAAACCTAACTCCAAAGGATATAAAATTGTGTGTTTATCTAAAAATGAACCTTTCTTCAAAAGAAATTGCACCTATGATGAATATCTCTTTTAGGGGTGTAGAATTGCACAGATATCGCCTCAGAAAGAAACTAAATCTCACTCAGGACGAAAACCTCTCAAAGTTTTTATTAAGTCTGTAAGATTTGCATTTGTTTTTTACGGATATTATATTTTTCTACATCATTTTTTATATAATTACAATACATCATTACTACATCATAAGGTAATGTTAATGAAAATAATTTAACATTTAAAATATTGATAATTAGTAGTATACATAAATGATTTAACATAATGATGTAGCTATGTAGTAGTGGTATTTGATGTACTACAACGTTGTAATTGTTTAATTTGGCTCTACTAACTTAAACGATTACGAACTGTATGAAAAATTTTATTTTTAGCTTTTTAGCGCTCTTGCTTCTTCCGGCTTATATGTCTGGGCAAGCAATAAAAGGAAAAGTAGTAGATAGCAGCGGAATGGGTGTTCCCGGAGCCATTATTAGTGCACCGGATTCAAAAGCTTCTGCTGATACTGATTTCGACGGAAATTTTACAATAAATGCCAAAATGGGCGAGACATTAAAAGTCTCAATGTTAGGTTTTGATGCTGTTTCTGTGCCTGCAACAGCTGCACCAATGTCAATTACTTTAAAAGAAGCAGGCGATACTGCTTTAAAAGAAGTGGTAGTAATTGGATATGGTACCAGAAAGAAAATTGATAATACTTCAGCTGTAAGCTCAATTAAGTCTGAAGAAATTACCAAAATGAAAGTAGCGAATGCTTCACAAGCTATACAAGGGAAAGCGGCTGGGGTTCAGGTCTCTACTTCGGATGCACCAGGAAGTACGCCTTCAGTTGTGATCAGGGGAGCAGGTACTGCATTAGGAGGAAGAAATCCTTTATATGTGGTGGACGGAATGCCAACTGAGAATATAAATAACATAAATACTAATGACATTACATCTTACGAAATTTTAAAAGATGCTTCTTCATTAGCTATTTATGGAACTAGAGGAGCAAATGGTGTAATTATGATTACAACCAAATCCGGAAAAGGAAAAATGAATGTAGAGGTTGAAAGCTTTGCAGGTTTTAGAACTCCTCTGAAAAAGGTAAAAATGGCAAATAGCGAAGAATATGTTCGCTACAGTAACGCTGCTTTTAGCACTGATTTCCCACAAGGCAGATTTTCTGCTAATCAACCTTATAATACGGATTGGTTAGATGAGATCACAAGAACAGGATCTTATACTCAAAACAATCTTTCAATCTCCGGAGCTTCAGAAAATGTAAAATATTTTTTTAGTGTTGGTAATTATGAAGAAAAAGGAATTTTGAACGGATCTGATTATGGACGTACAACTATTAGAAGTAATAATGAGTTCAAACTTTCAGAAAAAGTCAGAATTAGCCAAAATTTAAGCGTAAGTACTATAAAGAATACACCAATGCCTTTAAGCGCATTTACAAATGCTTACAGACAATCTCCATTAGTTCCTAGTCGTTATGCTGATGGGAAATACGGAGTAGCATTTGTTTCGAATGGCGTTGTGGCTGAAACTGGAGCTTCCTTCAATAATGTTGGTAATCCTGTAGCTCAATTGGATTATACAAATGAACAACAGCAAAGTGTTATTTTACAAGGTGGCTTAAAATTAGATTATGATATTATAAAATCATTAAAGTTTACATCTCAATTCAATGGCGAATTTTATACCTACAAGCAGTATAATTATGTTGATAACAAAGCACTTTGGTTATCTGCAGACCCTACTCGTATAGAATCAGGCTATCCTACAAGTTTAAACGTAAATACTTTGACAAGAGGAAGAGATGAATATTTTAATTGGAATTTATCTAACTACTTGACTTACAATAAAGTTTTTGCCGATATTCATGATGTTGAAGTTACAGCAGGTATAGAAGCAAATGTACAAGGGACAAGAGAAAAACTTACTATTGATAGAAAAAATGTAAATCCAAATTCAAGCTATTGGTCTTTAAAAGATATTAATGTTGCAAGTTCAGTAACAGGTTATAAAGATGAGGTATTAAATCAAAGAAGATTGGCATCATATTTCGCACGTTTTCAATATAAATTATTAGATAAATATTTAGTTACTGGTACTGTAAGACGTGACGGATCATCACAATTTGCTGAAGACAAACGTTGGGGAACATTTCCATCAGTTGGTTTAGGATGGATTATATCTAAAGAAAGTTTTTTAAGCAGTGTAGAACCAATTAATTTATTGAAAATTAGAGGATCTTGGGGTAGATTAGGAAATCAAAATGTACCACTTAATACTCAGGTATTTACCTCTGGATTAGATTATCCGGATCTTGGTTCAGGTACAACAATTAATTCTCAGGTAGATCCTAATTTATCTTGGGAGATTGTAGAGGAACTTTCAGGAGGTTTTGATTTTGAATTATTGAACAATAGATTAAAAGGATCTTTTGATTTGTATGACAAAAACACAACAAATACAATTTTGAATGTTACGCCATATTCAACTTCAGGAATTACATTAGCTACACCAGCACACGTTGGTGAAGTATCTAATAAAGGTTATGAAATTGCATTACGTTGGGATGATAAAATAAATGACAACTTAACTTACTGGGTAGGAGGAAATTTTTCTCATAATAAAAATGAACTTACCAGTCTTAAAAATGTTCAGTTAAGTCCAATTATTGGGGGAAGTTTAGGAAATGGTCAAAATACAAAAATCCTTGATAACACTTCAGTAGGACAACCTTTAGGTAGTTTTTATATGTATGAGTACGCAGGAGTTGATCCGGCTAATGGTCAGATGTTGTACTACAAAGCAGATGGCTCTAAAGTTCCTCAAACTGGATTGGATGAACTTAAAGACAAAAAATACGTAGGATCACTTTTACCAAGTTCAACTTACGGAGTTACTTTAGGATTAAATTATAAAAACATTGATTTTTCTGTGGATGGTTACGGAACAGGAGGAGCAAAAGTTTATAATGGTAAAAAAGCACAACGTTTTGGAGGTGAAAACATAGAAGCTTCTGCAGCGAATGATTTCTGGACGCCTACTAATACGACAGCTTCTAATCCTGCACCTTCTAACGTGACGCCTTATGCTTCAACTTATTATTTGGAATCTGCAGATTTTTTTAGAATCAATAACATTACTTTAGGATACAAACTACCACTTAAAGAAGATCAGTTTATTAGCTTCTGTAGAATATATGTAAACGCAATCAATCCGTTTATTTCTCAAAAATTCTCAGGATTCTCACCAGATGTAACAAGTGATGGTAAACTTGTCGAAGGCACTCAAGGAGTTGAGCTGGATGCTTATCCATCATTGAGATCATTTGTTATAGGTGCTAATTTAAAATTTTAATATTATGAAAAGATTATATATATCAATATTTGTACTTTCTGGATTATTTTTTTCAGGTTGTTCAGATGATTTTTTAGATGTAAACCCAACAGAATCAATTCCAGCCGATGTAGAGTTGGTAAATAATGACGAAGGAGCTAAAAGTTTTGTAACAGCAATTTATAATCATTTTTTAGGCTGGGAAATGTCTTCTTTTGGTTGGAATGCAGTTTCAAGTATTATTTCAGATGATGCTGATAAAGGTTCAGATCCGGGAGATGCAGGTGGAGATAAAGATATTATCGATGCTTTAACCTATAATGCATCAACTGCTTCATTTCAATCTACATGGAATGCTAATTATGCCGGCATAAACAGATGTAATCAGGCTTTAGCTATTTTCCCAAAATTGGATAAGGTAACACCAGCCTTAAAGGCCAGATTAGAAGGTGAGGCTAAGTTTTTTAGAGCGTTTATATATTTTACATTAGTAAAAGGATACGGTGGAGTTCCTATTGTAGATCATGTACCTGTTCCCGTTTCTGAGGATGACAGAATCATGCAGTTAACTCGTAAATCACCAGCAGAAGTTTATGCTTTCATTGAAAAGGATTTAAATGATGCGATAACTAATTTACCTGAAAAATCAGCTTACGGAGAAAGTGATAAAACACGTGTTTCTAAAGGTTCTGCTTATGCTTTGTTAGCAAAAGTAAGTTTGTATCAAAAGAAATGGCAACAAGTAATTGACAATTGTGATAAAGTAACAGGATATCGATTAGTAGATGATTACTCTTCTCAATTTAAAAAAGAAGGAGAATTTGGTCCGGAATCTATTTTTGAGATTGATGGAATTGGTGGTACTTCTAGCCCTGGGTTTGGAATTGGAAACTACTCTGTTTCTCAAGCGCCACGTGGAGCTGGAGGTTGGGGTTGGGGATTCAACACGCCAACTCAAGGTTTAGCAGATGCTTATGAAGCAGGAGATGTTAGAAGAGCTGCAACCATTATTTTCAGAGGATCTGTTTTATATGATGGTAAGGAAGTTCCTGCAAGTGTAGCAAATGCAATGTACAATTATAAAGCTTATTCATCAGATTTTTACAATCAGGAGTTTACAGATACAAATCTGAGATATTTGAGATATGCAGAAGTAATATTAATGAAAGCTGAGGCGCTAAATGAGTTAGGTCAAACCGATGCAGCTATTCCATTATTAAATCAAATTAGACTTAGAGCTCACATAGGAGAGACATCTGCAGTGTCACAAGCTGATGTAAGAACAGCAATTTGGAAAGAAAGAAGAGTTGAATTTGCATTTGAACACGACAGATGGTTTGATCTTGTTAGAACAGGTCAGGCTGCAGCAGCTATGGCTGCAGATGGGAAAAATTTTATTGTTGGAAAACATGAGTTATGGCCTCTTCCAACTTCATTTATAAGAGAAGCGAACGGGCTTTCTCAACAAAACCCTGGTGGTTACTAATTAATTTTTTTAAATCACTTCCTTCAAAACTGAAGGAAGTGATTATTTATAATTCCATAATTTTTTTATAATGATTAGAATTTCGGTTTTACTAATAGCTTTTACTTTTTTTGGCTGCGGTTCAAATACTGACAAGCAAAAAGAGAATGCAGAAGGAAATACTGCAACGAAGAAATTGACTGATGAGCAACTTTTAAACGTGGTTCAAAAAGAAACCTTTAAGTATTTCTGGGATTACGCAGAACCAAACTCGGGATTAGCAAGAGAACGCTACCATCCGGATGGAATTTATCCTGAAAATGATGCAAATATTGTAACTACAGGGGGGTCAGGTTTTGGCTTAATGGCTATTGTTTCCGGAATTTCACAAGGATATATCACAAAAGATCAAGGAGTTGAGAGATTGAACAAAATTGCAGACTTTTTAGGCAAAGCAGATCGTTTTCACGGAGCATGGTCACACTGGATAGACGGAAATACAGGAAAAGTAAAGCCTTTTGGAACCAAGGATAATGGTGGAGATTTAGTTGAAACTTCATTTTTGGTTGCGGGAATGATTACAGTTCGCGAATATCTGAAAGACGGTTCTGAAAAAGAAAAAGCAGTCGCTCAAAAATATGACGCACTTTGGAAAGGTGTAGAATGGAGTTGGTATACAAACAACAAAAATGTTTTGTACTGGCATTGGTCGCCAACATACGATTGGCAAATGAATTTTCCGCTTGAAGGATATAACGAATGTTTAATCACTTATGTTTTGGCAGCCTCATCACCAACGCATACAATTGATGCAAAAGCCTATCACGAAGGCTGGGCAAGGAGCGGAGGAATCGTTTCAGCAAAAACAAAATACAATATTCCATTGATTTTAAAACACAATGGAGCTGAGGAATTTGGCGGACCTTTATTTTGGGCGCATTATTCTTATGTGGGACTTGATCCAACTCAATTGAGTGATAAATATGCGAATTATTGGGATTTGAACGTAAATCAAACCAAAATCAATTATAAGTATTGTGTCGAAAATCCAAAGAACGGTTACAGTGCTGATTACTGGGGATTAAGCGCTTCATATTCAAGAAATCCTGACGGATCAGTTGGCTACAATGCACATATGCCAAGCAACGATCAGGGCGTTATGTCGCCAACGGCAGCAATAAGCTCGATTGTTTACACACCAAAAGAATCTATGGCGGTAATTCGCAATTTATATGATAATCATAAAAAAGAAACCTGGGGAAATGCCGGTTTTTATGACGCTTTGAGTTTACAGAATAAATGGGTTGCAAAACGCTATTTAGCCATCGATCAGGGACCGGAAGTCGTAATGATCGAAAATTATCGTACAGGTTTACTATGGAAATTATTCATGAATGCTCCGGAAGTAAAACAAGGATTGGTTAAGCTTGGTTTCAAATCCGGGAAATACGGATTTTAATAACATTTTCAATGAAATATAAAGCTACGTTATTAATTCTCTTGTTTTCTGTAATGGGTTTTGCACAAAGCGAAACAAATGGAAAAATAAAAACGGTTATCATGACCAATTATGAATTGGGTTATGCCTTACACAAACCGGCCAATACAAAGGATAAAAAGCCATTAATAGTTTTTATATCGGGTGATGGAGAGAAAGGAACTGATATTGAAAAAGTAAAAATTCATGGTCCTTTAAAATATTTAAAAACACACGAATTAGATGCGTATGTTTTGGCTCCGCAATGCAAGGAAAATGAGAAATGGAGCATTGAATCTATTTATGAATTGATTTTAAAAATTCAGAAGGAAAATAAAATTGATGCTGAAAGAATATATGTTACCGGTTTAAGTTCAGGAGGCTGGGCAGCCTGGAATTTAGCACTTTCTTATCCGGAAAAGTTTGCTGCCATAGTTCCTATTTCTGGTTTTGTTGATCTTATAGAACTGGAAAGCGCCTGTAAAATTGCCAATATTCCAACTCGTATTTTCCATGGATTATTAGATGATGTGGTAAAGGTTGATTACGCAATCAGCATTTATAAAGAATTAAAAAAGTGTAATGCAAAAGATGTTCAGTTGACCATTTTTGATGACGCAGGACATGACAGCTGGACAAAAGTTTATGACAATCCCGAAATTTATAACTGGATGCTTAAACAGAATAAAATAAATACAAATAAATAAAAACAATAGAATGAAAAAGAAATTAGTCTTACTATTTTTAGGATGTGCTGTTTTGGGTTACGCCCAAAAAAAGAACACTAAAAATACCGTAAAAATTAAGCCAAAATCTGAGTTTGTAGCCGAGTTAATTTCAAAAATGACTTTAGACGAAAAACTAGGTCAGTTAAATTTACCAACTTCTGGAGATATAACTACAGGACAAGCTAATAGTTCTAATGTTGCAAAAAATATTGCCGAAGGAAAAGTTGGAGGTTTATTCAATATCAAATCGGTACAAAAAATTAAGGAAGTACAAAAGATAGCCGTAGAACAAAGCCGTTTAAAAATTCCATTGCTTTTTGGTATGGACGTGATTCACGGTTACGAAACGACTTTTCCAATTCCGCTTGGATTATCTTGTACCTGGGATATGAATCTGATCGAAAGAAGTGCTCAGATTGCAGCTCAGGAAGCAAGTGCTGATGGTATCAACTGGACTTTTTCGCCAATGGTTGACATTTCCCGTGATCCTCGTTGGGGAAGAGTTTCTGAAGGTTCTGGAGAAGATCCGTATTTAGGAAGCCAGATTGCAAAAGCAATGGTAAACGGATACCAACAACATGATTTATCTAAAAACAATTCGATTTTAGCGTGTGTAAAACACTTCGCTTTATACGGAGCTCCGGAAGGCGGACGTGATTACAACACTGTTGATATGAGTCATATCAGAATGTTTAATGATTATTTTCCTCCATACAAAGCAGCCGTTGATGCCGGTGTAGGTTCTGTGATGGCTTCTTTTAATGAAGTTGACGGAATTCCTGCAACAGGAAACAAATGGTTAATGACCGATGTTTTAAGAAAACAATGGGGTTTTAAAGGTTTTGTGGTAACAGATTTTACAGGAATTCCTGAAATGATTGAGCACGGAATGGGTAATTTACAAGATGTATCTGCTTTATCCTTAAATGCAGGTGTTGAAATGGATATGGTAGGTGAAGGGTTCTTAACAACTTTGAAAAAATCATTAGACGAAAAGAGAGTTACAATTTCACAAATTGACAATGCGGTAAAACTTATTTTAGAAGCAAAATATGATTTAGGACTATTTGAAGATCCATATAAATATTGCGACGAAAAAAGAGCAAAAACAGAAATCTTTACAGCAAGCAGCAGAAAAGAAGCAAGATCAATCTCAGCTCAGTCATTGGTTTTATTAAAAAATCAAAATCAGCTGTTGCCTCTTAAAAAATCAGGAACAATTGCCCTTATCGGACCTTTGGCAGATGCCAAAGAAAATATGCCGGGAACCTGGAGTGTGGCTACAAAAATGGAAAATGCGATTTCGTTATTAGCTGGAATCAAAGAAGTTGCCGGAGCCGGAACAAAAGTTTTATATGCAAAAGGAAGTAATTTAGATTACGATGAAACTTTTGAAACAAACGCTACCATGTTTGGTAAAACCTTACACAGAGATGCACGTTCTAAAGAAGATTTATTAGCAGAAGCGTTAAAAATTGCGAATCAATCTGATGTAATTGTAGCGGCATTGGGAGAATCTGCTGAAATGAGCGGAGAATCAAGCAGCCGTACGAATTTAGAGATTCCGCAAGCACAAAAAGATTTATTAAATGCATTATTAAAAACAGGAAAGCCAGTTGTTTTAGTTTTATTCGACGGACGTCCGTTAGTAATTAATGACGAAAATGCTACAGTTCCAGCTATTTTGAACGTTTGGTTTGCAGGAAGCGAAGCAGGTTATGCTATTGCTGATGTTTTATTTGGAGATGTAAATCCTTCAGGAAAATTAACGACAACTTTTCCAAGAAGCGTTGGTCAGTTGCCAATTTATTATGCACACAAAAATACTGGAAGACCGCTTTCTAATACAGAAGGTAAATTTGAAAAATTCAGATCAAATTATATCGATGAAAGAAATGAGCCATTATTCCCATTTGGTTTTGGTTTAAGTTATACTTCTTTCGAATATTCAAACGTGAAAATTTCATCTGATAAAATGAATGCTGGTGGAAAACTAAAAGTTACGGTTGACGTTGCAAACACAGGAAATTATGACGGTAAAGAAACCGTACAGTTATACATCAGAGATTTAGTAGGTTCTGTAACAAGACCAGTTAGAGAATTGAAAAATTTCCAAAAAATAACACTTAAAAAAGGAGAAAAACAAACAGTGACTTTTGATATTACTGTTGAAGATTTAAAATTTTATAATTCTGATTTACAATTCGTAGCAGAACCGGGGCAGTTTGATGTTTTCGTTGGCGGAAATTCAAATGCCGATAAGAAAGTTAGTTTTGAGTTAACTAAATAGTTGGTTTGTTAATTAGTAATTGTCCTTCGTACTGGTTATACGGAGGGCTTTTTTATAACTTTTTAATCTTACAAAACAAATATTTAAATCTTACAATTTTAATTTTTCTGTATAATGAATACTATCAAAATATTTACGGTTTTTCTTTTTGTGATGATGTCGATTATTTTTTCTTCTTGTAATGCGAAGAAAAATGCAGTTATCGCGCATCGCGGAGCATGGAAAACCAATAATTTACCCGAGAATTCAATCGCTTCTTTGAGACATGCAATTGATTTAAAACTGGCTGGTTCAGAGTTTGATGTTTGGAGAACCGCCGATGATTCACTGGTCATCAATCACGATGCACATTATAATAAGCTTCTTATTGAGGAAACAAATTATGCCGATTTGATAAAATTTAAACTTTCAAATGTAGAAAAGCTTCCCACTTTGCAAGAGTACATCACAGAAGGCAAAAAAAATAACAAACACACACTTTTGGTTTGTGAAATAAAGCCTTCGGAAATAAGTAAACAAAGGGGAAAAGAAACGGCATTAAAAACAGTTGAAGTCATAAAGAAACTTAAAGCGGATAAAATTACTTCGTACATCAGTTTCGATTATGAAATTCTGAAACAAATTCGGCAAGTAGACGCTAAAACCTCTTTGCAATATCTGGAAGGAAATAAATCTCCAAAAGAAGTAAAAGCAGACAATATATCCGGAGTAGATTTTCACTATTCGGTTTTTCAAAAACATCCGGAATGGATACCAGAAGCCAAAGAAAATAAAATCACATTGAATGTCTGGACCGTTAATGATGCTGCCGTTATGGACTGGGTCATTAAAAATAAATTTGATTATATCACAACGAATGAACCGGAATTGTTGATGGAAAGAATAAAGAATTAAGAATAAAGAGTAAAGACTTAAGGGGTGAGAATACTTTTAACAAATAACTCCTAACGAATAACTCATATCATAAAAATAATAGAAATGTATAAACTATCGTCTATATCGCTTTTGCTGCTTTTGATAGGATTTAATAGCAATATATCGGCACAAAAATCCAGTATTCCTGGAAAAACGGAATGGTTTGATCCTAATAAACCGGCATCAACTTATTGTAATCCAATCAATATTGGGTACAATTATACGACATTCAATCACAACGGAATTCCTGAATCGCGCCGTTCGAGTGCAGATCCGGTTATTATTACGTACAAAGGCGAATATTATTTATTTGCTACCAATCAGGCAGGTTTCTTTTGGAGTAAAGACATGTCTGACTGGAATTTTGTTTATGGAAGTTTCCAAAGAAAACCTGGAGATGACGATCAATGTGCGCCGGCTGCCTGGGTTGTAAACGATACTTTGTTTTATGTGGGTTCTACGTGGCAAAAAGATCATCCGGTTTGGAAAACTGCTGATCCGAAATCTGGAAAATGGTTACGACACGTTGATAAAGCAATGCTGCCAACATGGGATCCTGCCATTTTTCAGGATGATGACAAAAAGGTATATATGTATTACGGTTCAAGCGGAAAACTACCTCTTGTGGGCGTTGAAGTAGATTATAAAACCTGGCTGCCAAAAGGAAATCAGGCAGATTATGCAAAATTATATGCTGCAACTGAAGTTGAAGATATTCAAAAACCTTATGGTCAGGCAAAAGCGGTTGTAGGTTTAGATCCTGCTTCGCATGGATGGGAACGTTTTGGACCGAATAATGATATGGAACCTGCGCCTTGGGGAAATTTTATTGAAGGCGCCTGGATGACCAAACACAACGGAAAATATTATATGCAATACGGAGCTCCGGCAACTGAATTTAAAGGGTATGCAAACGGAGTTCATGTGGGCGATAATCCGTTAGGGCCATTTGTATATCAAAAACACAATCCGATGTCGTATAAACCGGGAGGATTTGTAATTGGTGCCGGACACGGAAATACTTTTGCGGATGTATATGGAAATTACTGGAATACGGGAACGTGTAAAATTTCGATAAAAGACCGTTTTGAGCGTCGTATTGATATGTTTCCTGCCGGATTTGATAAAAATGATGTCATGTATTCGAATACATCTTATGGAGATTTCCCAATAAAATTGCCAACACAACTGCGAAATCACGAGCAAGGTGCTTCATCAGGATGGATGTTATTATCGTATAAAAAACCGGTAACAGTTTCTTCTTCTGAAGATTGTATGGAAGTGGAGACACACAGAATGGATAACGGAGGCAAAAAAGTCTACGAGAAATTTTGTTACGGCGCTAATAATTTAACCGATGAAAATATTCAGACATACTGGTCTGCAAAAACAAGTAATCCGGGGGAATGGTTACAGCTTGATTTGGGAAGAAAAATGCAGATTAATGCATTGCAGATCAATTATGCAGATCACAAAGCAACACAGTATAATAAGGCAATGGATATTTATTATCAATACAAAATCTACATGTCTGATGATGCTGTAAACTGGACTTTGGTAGTTGATAAATCTCAGAATGATAAAGATGTTCCGCATGATTATGTAGAATTAGCGAAACCAATTGAAGCGCGCTACATCAAAATGGAAAACATTCATAATGCTTCGGGATTATTTGCTGTATCGGATTTCAGGGTTTTCGGAAACGGATTAGCAGCAAAACCAAAACCGGTTTCTGATTTTAAAGTGAACAGAAATGCCAAAGATTCCCGTAATGCCATGATTACCTGGAAAAAACAAACTGATGCCATAGGATATAATATTTATTACGGAATTGCTCCGGATAAATTATACAATACGATTATGGTATATGATGAAAGTTCGTATGATTTTAGAGGTTTAGATAAAGGAACGAAGTATTATTTTACAGTTGAAGCTTTCAATGAAAACGGAATTAGTACAAAGATTAAACTTATCGAAGTAAAATAATTTTTATAACTATTTTTCAGAAAAGGTTCACTAAAATTTCCCTTAGTTATAAAAAGAATTTTGTTCCTTTGCGTAGCTATCACATAGCAAATTAAGTAACCTGAAAAAAGCCATTAACCTATGAAAAAAACGATTCTTTTAACTGTTTTAGTTTTAAACGGATTGACATCTTTTGCGCAATCAAACGATGAAAAAAACATTAAATTATTTTATAAAAAAGCCTTAACTGAGTCTAAATCTTATACTTGGTTAGAATATTTGTCTAATGATATCGGACCTCGTTTATCAGGATCTCAAAATGCGCAGCTGGCTGTTAATTATACTAAAACCCAACTTGAAGGCTTAGGACTTGATAAAGTGTATTTGCAAGAAGTAATGGTGCCTCATTGGGTTCGTGGAGAAAAAGAAACTGCTTACATTTTAAACGGAAAAGTTAAAACTGTAGTGCCAATTTGTGCTTTGGGAGGATCTGTTGCAACAGCAAAAACAGGACTTACGGCAGAAGTTGTAGAAGTACAGGGAATTAAGGAATTGGCGGAATTAGGTGATAAGGTAAAAGGTAAAATTGTGTTTTTTAACAGACCGATGAATCCGGAAAATGTCGAAACTTTTATTTCATACGGCGCTTGTGTTGATCAAAGATTTGCCGGTGCAAAAGAAGCGGCTAAACTTGGAGCAGTAGGAACAATAGTTCGTTCAATGAATTTACGCTTAGATGATTTTCCTCATACAGGAGCTCAGAGTTATGGCGATTTACCAAAAGAACAATATATTCCAACAGCGGCAATTAGTACAAATGGAGCTGAATTATTAAGTGCAACTTTAAAAAGTAATCCTGCCTTAAAATTCTATTTCAAACAATCTTGCGAAACGTTGCCGGATGCATTGTCTTATAATGTAATTGGAGAATTAACGGGAACAGTAACACCCGAAAATATCATGGTTGTGGGTGGTCACTTAGATTCATGGGATCTTGCAGATGGTTCTCAGGATGATGGAGCAGGAGTAGTGCAAAGTATGGAAGTAATTCGTATTCTTAAAAACCTGAATTATAAACCAAAAAATACCATTCGTGTCGTTTTGTTTATGAATGAAGAAAACGGTGGAAAAGGCGGAGCTAAATATGAAGAAGTAGCAAAACAAAAGAACGAGAATCATATTTTTGCTTTAGAAAGTGATTCAGGCGGATTTTCTCCAAGAGGATTTTCGATTGAAGCAGACGACGCTAACCTGAAAAAGATACAAGGATTCAGAGATCTTTTCGAACCTTATTTAGTACATAGTTTTACGATTGGACACGCAGGATCAGATATTAGCCATTTAACATCTAAAGCGATTGTTAAGGCCGGATTAAAACCTGATTCTCAACGTTATTTCGATTATCATCACGCAGCAAATGATAAATTTGATGCTATCAATAAAAGAGAATTAGAACTTGGAGCAGCAACAATGACAAGTTTAGTTTATCTATTAGACCAAACCGGAATTGTACTTCCAACTGCAAATTAATCTTTTTAAATACTATAATAAAGCCGTCTCAAGACCTAATTTGAGACGGCTTTTTAATTGGAATACCTTCCACTATAATAATAGTCGCTTAAAATAGTTATAATTTAAAATTTACGATAAATTACATTTCTGTTTTTAATGGTAATGTATTATTATTCCTATTCTTTTTGTTTAAATTTGAAACGTTTCTGTAGAGTTTTATATGTCAACACGATTATTTTCCATATTATTTTTTATTTTTTCTTTTAGTATCCATTCGCAGTCTTCAACAAAAGAGATGATTGATAGTGTAAATACTATTAGCGATCATTTGAAAAAAGCAGAACTGTGCACTAAAATTGCATTACGACTGCAAAAAACAGATTGGGACAGAGCTATAAAATACATAGAACTGGCTGAGAGCGAAGCTAGAAAAACAAAAGAACCGGAAATTACTTTGGCGGGAGTTTACATTACATCAGGTAAAATTTATTCTGCCAGAGAGGTTTTAGATGTTGCCCTTCAGTATTATTTGAAAGCCTATGATATATACAAAAAAAACGGCAACCTTGAAGAAGTATCCAAATTAGAAAACAATCTTGCGATTATTTACGCACAGGGAAAAAACAAAGAAAAGGCATTACAATATTTCTTAAATGTATATCGCTTTCAAAAATCAAAAAAGGATGAGGTAAAACTTGTAAAAATTTTAAACAATATAGGAACCTTATATTTAAGCAGAAATTTAGATTCGTCTTTGTATTATTTTCATAAGGCGGAAGTAGTAAATAAAAGCTTAAAAGACGATGATCTAAAGGTTTACGTTTCTACTAATTTAGCAAGAGCTTATGTTTTGAAAAAAAATAAAACAAAAGCTGATGAGTATTTTGATAAAGCTTTTTCCTTACTAAGCAATCGTGTTGATAATTTACTGCAGGCTTTTGTGTATCAGTCTTTTTCTGAATATAAGTTAAAAGAAAAAAATTATGATACTGTAATTCTCAATGCAAAGAAAGGGTTAGAATTATGCAAAGAAAACACCTATAGTTCTTCAGCTTTAGATCTTAATAAAATGCTTTATGAGGTTTATGTAATTAAAGAAGATTACAAAAATGCTGTTTATTATTTTCAGAAATATAATGCCATCAAAGACAGTATAAATATTGAAGAAAAAGCAGTAAACATTGAAAGAATAAAGCTGGAGCAGGATTACAAAGCCCGAACCCAAATTAAAACACTTATTGAACAAAAGAGACTTTTTAAGTATTCTTTAGTGGGACTAATATTAGTTGTGGGCATATTGATTTTGATCATTTTACTGATTAAATACCGAAACAGGAATATTAAAAATCAGCTTGAAAAAGAGAAATTAAAAACCAACATGCAGGCGTTAGATCAAAGTCTGAAAGCAAAAAATATGATGCTGATCGGAAAAGCAATGTCAGAAATACATCGTACCGATAGTATTAATGAAATTCTTATGGATCTTAAGCAAATTAAACTGAAAACGATTAATAAAGAAATGCAGCAGGCAATTGATATAGTACTGAAGCGTTTGGAAAAGAATTTGAATACAGACATCTGGAAAGAATTCGAAATAAGTTTTGAACAGGTCCATCAATCTTTCTTTGAAAAATTAAATACCGACTATCCTTCTCTTACTCCAAAAGACAGAAGGCTGTGTGCTCTTTTGTATCTTGATTTAACGACAAAAGAAATCTCACAAATTACAGGTCAATCTTTTAAAGCGATCGAAAATGCGCGAACAAGACTTCGTAAAAAGTTCGATTTGACCAATGAAAAGGTCAATCTCTCCACTTATCTCACTACATTTAAATCTGAATAAACATAAAATAAAAACCAAACTAATGATCTGATTTAGTTTGGTTTATTTTTTTATGAGTGTTTTTTTGGTGATACTTTTTTGCCCAGGAGTGTTTTTGCAATAGTCCTTTTTTTTTTAAACCTATAGCTCCGTTCTACATTTACCCAATCGATGTAAATAAATTAAAATGAACGGAAAAAAGAAGAAAGAATCTCCTAAAAGTTTAGAACAGCTTTTAGAAGAAGCAAAAACGAAAAAGGAAATTCTTTTAAAGATTCTGCAAAAAATAACAAAGGATAATCCTGAAAATCAAACCCCGAATTGATTTTGATCAAACTGCTTATTGGTTTTGCTATAAACCGGTAAAGCAGATTATTAACCAACAAAACCATAATATTAATTTTTAAATTCAAACGAATGAACCAAATTTACTTCAAAACCAGGTATCTGTTTGTTTTGTTAGGCTTCTTTGTCTGTTCCGTAGGAATGGCTCAGTCCCCTTTTCCAAACAAACTAAAGGGCAATGCAATAACAGCATTAGGATCGCCGGTTACAAGCCAGACAAAAGCTCAGGTTTCTAAGAAAACAACTGATCAAAATTCTGGTCAGAATAGTGATTCAAATAATCTTTTCACTCCGAAAGAAGAAAAGATAAATGGCAAAGAACTTTCTGCAGCAGAAAGCGAATCAGTGCTAAAACAAGAACAGCAAAGCCAAAATTTATCTGCTCAAAATCTAACAAATAATATTTCGAAAACAAGCGTACAGGATTCCGTTAAAACAAACGTAAAGTCTTTTGCCAAATCTTCAAACTTAACCGCAAAAAATATATTTGAAGTTAAAAAAGGAGATTTTGATTTAGCTGCCTCAGATAAAATGCAGTTAAAATCAATCTCTGACAATCACGGCAGAACGCTGGCTACTTATCAGCAAATGCACAACTCTGTTCCTGTTGAAGGGGCAATTTATAAAATTAGAGAAAATAAAGCAAAGATTGATGCATTTGGATCAACGGCTAAGAAATTACCTGTAAGCAGTAATTATAAAATAAATGCAGCCACAGCTTTAGAGAATGCACTTAGAAAAATAAACGCTAAACAATATATTTGGGAAAGTAAAAAATTAGGTTCTTTAGTTGATAAAACTATTAGCGCAAAACCAAAAGGGGAATTGGTTTATGTAGGACCTAATTTTTCTTCTCAATTAAAGGAATATTACCTGGCATGGAAATTTGATATTTATGCAACCAATCCGCAATCAAGTCAGACAATGTATGTGGATGCAAACTCGGGAAAAATAATTCTTACCATAAATCTAAGTAGTGATGCTGAATTTGCAGGCCAAAGTTTAGGGAAAGGAAAGTCACGATATTCCGGAGAAGTAAGTTTTAATACCAAACAATATGCTGATGGTTACAGACTGGAAGGGCTACAGGGAAAATATAATGTGCCCATGTATACCATGAACATGAATCACGCAGATGAGGCTTCAGATGAGGTAATTAGTGATTTTATTGATGACGATAATATTTGGAATGATTTATATAATAAAAGTCATGATGAAGTGGCGATGGATATTCACTGGGGAATGCAAAAAACCATCGAATATTATGGCGAGAGATTTAATCGAAACAGTATCGACGACAAAGGAATGACAATTATTGGTCTTGCCCATTTAGGGACTAATGTCGAAAATGCTTCCTGGACTGGAGGATGGGCGCAGTTTGGAGACGGTCTTGATAATAATCCATATGTTGGTTTGGGAATTACGGCGCATGAATTAACTCACGGAGTAACACGTTTTACTGCAGGTTTAATTTATCAGGGAGAATCTGGTGCCATGAATGAATCTTTCAGCGATATCTTTGGTGTAGCTGTAGAGTTTTATGTTGGAAAAGACAAAAAAGAAGATGTCTGGAGGCTGGGAAGTGAATTGTATACACATGGCAGCATGCGAAACATGTCTAACCCTAAAGCTCAGAGTCAGCCTGATACTTACGGAGGAATAAATTGGGTCAGTCCAACAAACGTTTCGTACGATAATGGCGGTGTGCACATTAACAGCGGAATCACAAATTACTGGTTTTACCTTTTAAGCGAAGGTGGTCAGGGTGTAAATGATCTTAATAATAGTTATGATGTTAAAGCTATTGGTCTTGCTAAGGCAGAGAAAATTGCCTACATAACGCTTACAGAGTATTTATCGCCTTCTTCAAACTTTAGCGATATGCGCCAGGCAACTTTAATGGTTACTGAAGATTTGTACGGAATAGGTTCAGACGAATACAAACAAGTTAGCAATGCTTGGTATGCAATTGGGGTTGGAACTCAGTATGCAGATAAACAAATAGCCCTAATTTCATATGAAAAACCTGTTGCTTCTTGTGGTTCTTTAAAAGGAGACGAACCTTTTTATATCAAAATAAAAAATACAGGCTCCACTCTAATTAAAGCAAATGAGGTTTTAAACTATAAGTTGAGATTAATGGTTCCGGGTTTTGGAGGCAGATTGAATGAAATTTATGGCAGCAATGGTGTTATAAATTTTGATAAAGATTTGGCATCAGGTGAAGAAATGATAATGAAAATTCAGGAAAAACTTCCTTACCTAATAAGTACAACAAAGCTAAACTATGTAGAAGTTAAATTTGATTTTGCCCCTGTTACAGAATTTGGTGCAAAAGACGGAATCTCTTTTACTACAAGTTTTATGGTTGTTCCAGAGCAAAAAGATTTTGACCTTAAGTTCGTAGGATTAAATCTTCCGGAATATACAGGCACGGCATTGTCAGCAAATCATGCATTGACAGCTACGATTTTTAATGTGGGCTGTAAAGATATACTAGCCGGATCTCAGTTAAAGGTAGGATATGTAAATACAGCTCCGGGAAATGAAATTATCTGGAAAGAAATTACATTGAGCACTCCATTTACAGGAAATACAGAAATGAAAATTCCTTTTGATGGTACAATCGATTTATCAGCAACAGGTCTGCATACTTATGAAGTTTTTATATCCTATAGTCAGGATCCTGTTCCAGCTAATAATAGCGGTATAGGTGCTTCTTACAGCGGTATAATTACGCAGTTTCCTTACAATCAGGATTTTGAAAGAACACCGGGAGGCTGGTATTCGAAATCATTGGCTACCAATCAAAAATTTGTTTGGCAGGCATCTGCTTATACTTTTAGAGATACTAATTCTAAATATTTGTGGGCCACGCAACAACTTGGAAATACCAGTGAGAGAATGGCATTAAACGCTGATTTTACATTACAATCGCCGGTATTTGATTTTACAAATGTTGCGTTCCCGTATCTTGAGTTTGATCTTATTTCATTGTTTCATAATGGATATGACGGATTAATTCTTGAATATTCTGAAGATAATCAAAACTGGAAAAAAATTACAGGTGTCGATTATCCTTCTACTCTACATCACGATGATCAAGGTGTATTATCAGGACCATGGTTTACCGGAATTAACAATGATTTTAAAAAGAAACCAATTGGTGTTCGTTTAACTGAACTTGCAGGTAAAAAAGGAGCTGTTCGTTTCCGTGTTGCCACAGATGATTATAACGATGGTTTTTTAGGAGCTTTTATTGACAATATTAAGGTAGAGGAGGCACCTTATGATCTAGTGCTTTTAGCTGCAAATATAGATGCTGGAAGCTGTAAAATTGACAATCATAATGCAACAATAACGACTAAAATCATCAATAATTTTGCAACAAAGGCAGAGCAGGTTAATGTTGCCGTACAAATTCTTGATAATTTACAAAATGAAGTCTATTCAAAAACAGAAAAAGTATCATTGGCTTTTACTAAGTTTAGAGATACTATAACGTATACTATTCCAAGTATTGATTTAAAAAACATTGGTGATACTACCATTAAAGTTTCTGTTTTCCCTGATGATGTGACTAAGGATATCAGACCAGAAGATAATTCGTATACTTTTAATTACGATAACTGGAATAATGAAGATATGAAAATAACTGCGCTTCCTTATCTTATGGATTTTGAAGATCCTAATGGATATAAGGGATGGAGAACGTCTGAAAACAAAGGCGCTGCAGGCTGGAAACTCGGAACAGATTTAGATTTGAGATCTCCAAGTTTTTACTTAACAGAGCATACAAAATTTATGGCGAGTAACGATGATATTTGTAGTTGTGATTCTTCAAATGACATGTTAACGTCTCCTGTTTTAGATTTGAGCAATTATAAAGAAGCACACTTAACATTTGATGGCTTTGGAGATGGAGCAGGACTTTCAGACGGCTATGTGAAAGTAAGTACAGATGGCGGTAAAACCTGGGATACGGTTTTTAAAATGTATTACATAAATAACTGGATCGAATATCACGTAGATTTAACTCCGTATGCAGGAAAACCTTGTGTTTTGGTAGCATTCAAACATGATGATAATGGTTTATATGCTGATGGTTTTGCTGTGGATAATATCAAAATTACAGAGAACTCAGAATATTTACAATTGTCGAATCTAAGTGTCCCTGAAATTATTTATGAAGATGCACCTTCGCACCAGTTTTTTGTAGCAGCAAGAAATGTATTTTATAAAAAAGTAGAAAAAGCTTCGATTGAATATCAAATTACCCAAAATGGCAAAGCTGTAGGTGAGCCAATTGTATTAGAACGAAATGATCAGATCCTGCAATACCAGACTATTGTTTATACACTAGATGGCTTTCCGCAATTGCCAGCAGGAAATTATGAAGTTACTGTAAAAGTAATAACAAACGGTCAGGCAAAAGATCAGGCAGCAACGCTTACAAAATCATTTCAGGTTGTTGCAAAGGCACTACAATTAGATGCTGAAAACTTTTCAAATGTAGCCCAGGGTTCAATATTTGGATCAAAAGGATATGCTTCCAATGAAAGTGATGATAATTATCCGTGGAAAGCTGTGACTGCCCCTGATAATACAAATTTAACGCTTCCTAAAAAAGATCATACAGGAGATACTGCGGCAACAATGCTTTACAATCAGCTTGAGTATTATGCTGTTAAAGGAGAGTTAGTTTCGCCAATGTATAAGTTAGCTGAAAATGCGACTTCTCTGGAATTTTATTACGGAATGCAAAGCAATTATATCAATTCTCTGAGCATTGATATTAAAACGACAGGCGGCGAATGGACTGAGATTTGGAGAGATTCTAAGCAAGGAACTTATTCAGACACCGAATGGAAAAAAGGAGCAGTAAACCTAACTAAATATGCAGGAAAATCTGTGATGCTGCGATTTACACATGCAAAAGAAGGCGGATTCTCTTATATGGTTTTAGATGATTTAAAAATAATCAGCGAACCAGTTTTAGATGTATCGGTGCAAATATTATCACCAAAAGATATCTGTGGCGGATCTGAGTTTAAAGTGAAACTTACTAATGAAGGACAAATTGCAATTCCGGCAAATAGTATTCAGTTAGACTTAGAGTATATCAACACAGATGAAGTAGTTTCAGAGCCTATTAAAGCAGAAATTCCGTTGGGTGAAAGCATAGAATATATTTTCAAGAAGCAGCCTAAAATGGATACAAGTGGTGATTCTCATGTATTTAATGTTATTGCGAAATTAGAAAATGATGGTATCCCACAAAACAATGAAATAACAAATTATATCTATCAGGGAGTTACATCAGATTTTAAAATATTTGACAAGCCGGAAATTCATGTATCTGCAGGTAAAAGCTTGTATGTGGATGCCCAGACTAATTTTAATGCTGGTAAATTAAAAGTCGCTTCATACAAATGGAAAACAGGCGAAGTTTCTAGTGGCATTGAAATAAGTAAGGCGGGAGATTATGAAGTAAGCGTGGTGACGAAAAATGGATGTACACTTACAGAAACCTTAAAGGTAATCTTTGATACTTTCGAATCAGATTTAGTAAGCGGAGATGTTTGTGGGCCTGAAGTTGTTTTATCTCCGGGAGATTACGCATCATACGAATGGTTTGACGGTTCAACAGATCCAACTTATACTACTACAGAAAGTGGCGATTATTTTGTAACTGTTTTTAATGAAAATGGAATTGGACAAACATTCAGTACTACCATTGCAATTACGGAGAACAGTATTGTACCGGAAATACAAGTTATAGGTGATAAAAAATTAACATCTTCAGTGGATGGAACTTCTTATCAATGGTTTTTAAATGACAGACCAATACCAAATGCAACTGAAAAATCTATAATCACAGTTTGGGAAGGGAATTACAGCCTTCAGATAACCAACAGTAATGGTTGTAATAGTATTTCGGCACCATTTGATTCAAAAGGAATGTTGATGGGGAAAATAACGAATTCTTTCAGAGTGTTCCCTAATCCGGCTGTTGATACTGTAAACATCTTCTTAGCAGATAAAATTGAAGGAGAAGCACAAATCAAAATTTTTGCTATGGATGGTAAAGAAGCGTGGAGTAAAACGTATACAAGTATTCCATCAGATATAAATGTAAGTACATTAAATCCTGGAGTTTATGTTTTAGACTGCCATGTACAAGGCAAAAAATATACAGCAAAAATTATTAAGAAGTAACAAATTACAGAACATAGCAGCTCTCATTCTTGAGAGTTGCTATTCTTAAAACGAATAAACAATGAAAAAAACTATAATAATTTTATGCACACTATTTTTGAGTGCGAATGCCATTGCTCAGGACCAAAAAGTCAAATTGGGAATCAAAGCAGGTTTGAATCTTGCTACGCTTACTCTTGACGAAAGCGAATTAGATTCATCAAGCAAAGCCGGATTTACGGCAGGAGCGATGGTCGAAATTCCAATGGCGAAAAAATTTTCCCTTCAACCTGAAATCTTGTATAGTCAGCAAGGAACAAAAACTTCCTTTTCAGATTCGGATGTTACAAATTCGAATTATGAAAGCACTATTAAACTGAATTATTTGAACATTCCTGTAATGCTAAAATATTACGTAATCGAAGGTTTAAGCGTACAGGCCGGACCTCAGATCGGGATACTTTTAAAAGCAAATAACAAGTATCAGGATAACTTTTTAGGTTATGACAATCAGGAAAGTTTCGATTTAAAAGAGTATTCAAGCGGAATAGATACTTCTCTAAATGTTGGATTGGGGTATCAATTTAAAGATAAATTTTATACAGACTTAAGATATAATATTTCTTATTCAAATGTATTTAAAGACGGAGATACAAATCATTTCATTGACAATGATATGAAAAACAGAGTTCTCCAAATAACGATTGGTTATTTTTTTAAGTAGTCATTTATTTCATCCATTTATTAATTTTAAGGAGCGGCCTCAATTTGAGACCGCTTCTTTTTTTATTAGACTTTCATTACAATCGAATAGTACAAAAGTGTAATGGGAATATTAGACAGCAGAATTAAAATTTTAACTGCAATATCTTTTCTATATTCCGGTAAGGAAATAAACTTATCAATAAGATGAAATAACATTATGGCATTAAGAACTATTGCCGAAACAACAAATGGAAAGGCAATAATTAAAACATTAGAACTAGCATTTGTAACAATATAAAGTACAAATAAAATCGTGCTGACAATAAAACTGCCAATTGCCAATTCAGTTGATTGTTTTTCTTCAAAAGGTTCATCAGTTGTTTTCATATTTAGATATTAAATGTTTTTTGAATTGATTCAACAGGTACAGAAAGCATTTTTGAGAAATCCAGATAATGGAAGGGAAGTGCTTGTTTTCCTTTTTTATATTGCTGCAAAAAGTACTTTATCTGAATGATGTAAAAAGGAGTTCCGGATAGAATAACAACATATAAATACAAACTTTTCTTTCCGTTTCCCAAAAGATAATATTGCATTCCGATTTCATCGGCAACCGAAATTCCGGTGTTCGTTAAAACATGAATAACATCGTGATCTTCCAGTTTGGGCTGCATGTCAAAATGATTTTTGTTGAGAAAATCTCCTAATCCAAATCCCAGCGAATCTTTAGGATATTTCAGCAATTCGTCCTTATCGATTTTCCACGGAATACTTTTTTTAAAATACTTTTGATATGGTTTTCTAGACCATTCATACATTTTCTCTATAAGATAATCTTTCATATAATAAATTAAAAGTTCTTTGAGTTTCAAAGTAAGTTAAGAAATAAAAAAGCCAATTTATGTGTGAATCAGCTTTTTAGATTTTAGTACGTATCGATTACTGTTTTTAATAATTTTGAATCTGCAAGGTTAGAAGGCGAGACCACTTTTTCATCAAGAGGAATCTCATTTCCATATCTTTCCTTTAATATTTTTTTCACCCTTTCATCCTTCAGATTAAAATCCTTTAATTGTTGAAGCGGGCACAATTCAATGTCAGCTCCTGCTTTGTAAATTTTCCAAACCAATTCAGAACAATAAATTCTATTATCGGTCCATTCAAAATAAGCGTCATATTGTTTACCGTTAAATTGCTGACCATAATCTTTCATTTTTTGTAATGTTGTTGAGGTCAGAACCTTTTCGGCGTTTTTCAATCTTTTAACCAGATATTTGTTTTCTTTTCCATGAGAGATCCATTCGTCCAAAAGTGTAATTTTAACTGGCTGAACCGCTTCATAAACAAACTGTCTGTCGTTTATAAAAAACACGATTCCGCAATGCGAAAATTTAGAATTAGTAGCAATTCGCACCGCTTCACATTGTTTAGATTCAGAAGTTTGAAAAATAATATCACCATCCTGAATTTTATTAAGCAGCGTATTTTGTGGTTTTGTTCCCGAAAACGGATTATTTGGGAAAACCTTTATGGCAACAAATAAAGCACAGCAAAAACTGAGTAAAAATGTAACGACTGGAAAAAGATATTTTGATTTTTTCATGATCTAATTTTAAGCTCTAAAAGTACTAATTTTTCTGTTTTGCATTTGTTTACTTTTTGCTAAATAAAAACAATAAAAAAGTACTTTGTAGTGCAAAGTAAATAATAAAAAAAATAGCTACCAAATAAATGATAGCTATTTTTTAAATATTTTTTTAAGAAATATTAGATTCTAAAAATTCCTCCAACAGCAATAATCCTTTGAAAGAATAAAAAGTGTTGCGAAGCTTTATCTTCATTGCTTACCGTAGTTCTAATGTCATGCATGTCGATGTAACCACCTTTTAGCTCACCTTGCAAGTAAAAATACTTGTAAAAAGTAAAGTTGATTCCGGCTTTTGCAGAGAATCCAAAACCGGAAACGTGAAAATCATCGTGACGTTCTTTTCCTAAAAGGGTTGCATTCGTTTTAGGATATAAAACTCCTCCGCCTAGACCTTCAGTTAAGTTAATTTGAACCTTATCTATATTTGGCAAACCAAACCATTTCGAAATATCGTCATGTCTGGAAACCTCACTATTAATATAGTTCAGACCATCTGTATGTTCGTACATTAAAAAAGCAGTATTAGTATCCGGATTACCACCTTCTGCAGCACCGCCTTGAGACATATCTACAGGTGTATTATTGTAAACTCCGTTGTGAATAGATCCGGGCTGATCAGCAGGTAAATTAATATTACCCGTAACATTTGCCGTTTGATTCTGCGTCATCACATATTTCATGTGATCCCAACCGATAGAAACGCTATAATGATCGTTAATGAAATACCCCATTCTAAAATTAGTTTGAGGAATCGTCATGTTTGCCGGATTTACATAATCAATATGATATCCTTTTGGTTTATCATGCGCTTTCATGTCTGCCACTGTAAAGTTGTAATCTTTACCTCTAAAGTTTACATCAGATTTTGTGTAGCTATCTCTGTTTCCCCCCCAGGAAACAAAGAATTTTCCTTTGTTATGTGCTGTATATCTTTCTACTGCTATTTCTTCCTGAGCAAATGTGTTTAATGAAATACACATCAGAAAGAAAAATAAAATTTTTGTTTTCAATGAAATAGTATTAAAATTAGAATGAATTAACTGTTTTTCTAATGGCAACCAACTTAGTCATTAAACCTTCAAAATAGTCTAAATGCAGCATATTAGCGCCATCGCTTTTTGCATTTGCAGGGTCAAAGTGAGTTTCGATAAAAATACCGTCAACACCCACAGCAATACCCGCTTTGGCAACAGTTTCAATCATATCAGGTCTTCCGCCCGTAACACCGGCAGTTTGGTTAGGTTGCTGTAACGAGTGCGTTACATCAAGAACCGTTGTCGCATATTGTTGCATAGTAGGGATTCCTCTATAATCAACAATCATGTCCTGGTAACCAAACATAGTACCACGATCCGTAACTATAACATTCTCATTATTACAGTCTAACACTTTTTGCACAGCATGTTTCATGCTTTCCGGACTCATAAATTGTCCTTTTTTCAGGTTCACCACTTTTCCAGTATTTGCAGCAGCCACAACAAGGTCAGTCTGACGTACTAAGAAAGCAGGAATCTGCAAAACATCAACATATTGCGCAGCCATATCAGCATCTTCATTCGTGTGAATATCTGTTACAGTTGGAATATGAAAAGTTTCAGAAACTTTTCTTAAAATTTTTAATGCTTTTTCGTCACCAATTCCCGAAAAACTATCAATTCTTGAACGGTTGGCTTTTTTAAATGATCCTTTAAATACATAAGGAATCTGAAGTTTGTCGGTAATACCAACTAATTTTTCAGCAATTCTGAGAGCCATTTCTTCTCCTTCAATAGCGCAAGGTCCCGCCAATAAAAAGAAATTCCCACTATCAGTATGCTTAATTTGTGGAATATGTTGTATGTTCATAATATGATTTTTTGACAGTGCAAAGGTAGTCATGATTTATCAATACGAGATGAAGATTTAAGATTATTTTAAGAAGCTAATCCTGCTATTCGCTACAATCTTTTTCTCTAAACCCTTTTTTTCTTGGTCTTTGCAGGAGCTTCCTCCGGTCGCTCTGCAAAAACCAGAAAAAACAGGCTTTCTCAAAAAAGGATTTTCGCTGCTATCAGGGCTAAAACTCTTGTGGAATTATAGGGTTTCATGAGAAAATATTCCGCAAAATAACTTCTAATTATACCTTCAAATTAAATTCGGTTTCCAAAATAGTATCCAGTTGATCATCCTCAAAAGTGATAATTTCAGCAATTCCGTTTGTTACTGATTTTAAGGAATTTTTAGATAATATTTTTTTACCCAACGGATTTTGTAAAACCACAATTAGCTTCTGGGTAAAAACCGACTCCGGATGCGAGTAATTGAAATAATTAGCAGGTTTAAAATCGATCCATCTTTGCGGTGTCAGATCAAACGAGTACAAATTAGTCCATTCCTGCCCAGTTTGTATTTGCAGTAAATATTCGTCTTCCTCTGTTTTAACCAAAGTAAAAGTGTCAGAACCATGCTGAATTTCAGTTCCAATTTCACTCAGCTTTAAAGGTTCTCTAATACTATTTCCGCCAAATCCAAGATCAATCAGGTATTCTTCATTTTCGATTGTAGCAATTATTGCCAAATGCGTTTTAGCATTCGGAGCAGGATTAACCAACGGACGAACTGCAATATAATAATGCGGAAGACCAATTTCCTGAAGCATCAGCGAAAATATACCATTAATTTGGTAGCAATATCCGCCACGATTTTTATTCACAATCTGGTTTACAATATCATCACCAAGCAAAGATATTGCTTTCCCGGCCTGAACATCAATATTTTCAAAAGGCACACTAAATATTTGACTTTGCATCAATTTTTTAATGCCTTCCAAATTCAATTTAATATCTCCCTGAAAATTGATTCTCTTTAAATATTGCTGTAAATCAAAACTTGAAGCTTCAATTTTATACTTATTTTTTAATTGTTCCATTTTAATTTTTTTGCATTTTTCAATACAATCAAAATTAAAGCATTTATGTAAGGAAAGATTTAATTTAACTTATTTTTCAGGGATTTTGCGTTTGTGAGCAAGAGCGAGAAGCTCGTGCTAGCGATGTTGAGTTCAATACCTGTAGACTTTTTAGATCTGCTAGCGCGAGCGTCCCGCTCGTGCCCGCCATCAAAATCAATTAAGATCTATTGCTAAAATAGTATGATCATTATTCGAATAATTGCGAGCAGAACTATATTTCCAGTCGACAGATTCTATTACAAAACCAGATGCTACTGGATTTTGATGAATATAATTGAGCTTTTGTTCAAAAACTTTTAAAGAGTAGATTTCAATTGGATGATTATCTTGTTGCCAAAATTGTTTATTTGTAACATTGCTATTCTTTTTCCCAGCACGTTCCATCATCCATAACATCCATTCTTTTCTGCTTTCTTGTGGATTTTCTTCAATTGCTTTAATCATTTTTTTAGAGGTAAAGCCTTTAAAATCTCTCATTAAGCCTGATGGATCGTCATTTCCTGAGCGAAAAATTAAATGAATATGACTTGGCATAATACAATAACCATAGATTTCCATTGCTTTATTTTTTCTGCAAAAATCTAAAGATTCGATTATTATCCAAAAATAATCGTCTCTGGTAAAAACATCAATCCAATTTATTGTTGCAAAACTTACAAAATAAGCTCCTGTCTTTTCTCCGAATTTATATTTTAAACTCATTTTTTTATTTAGTTTGTGGGCACGAGCGGGACGCTCGCGCTAGCGAAGGGAGAATTTTTATCAAATAATATTTATAAGGGATTGACAAGAGAAATTCCTTTTTGTTTTAAATCCTCAATAGAAGTTTTGCCTTTCAAAAATAATTGTACAGCACTTTTATCCGAAACCATTTTCGCGACTGACTCTAATGCTTTTTCTTTATTTATTGTAATCTTTTTCATACTGCAAATTTAGAAATAAGATTTGATTAAAGACAATATTTATTAAAATTATTATAATTAATTAGGCTATGATGTTACTCTTTCTTCAAACTCAATCCCATCGGAACCATTAAAATTCCTTTTTCATAAATATTTAAATAAAGAATAACCGGCTTTTTTTGTCCTGCCCATTTTAATTCATAAACATTTAAAAATCCCGCCCCCATATCGCTTCGTTTAGTTGGGAAAGGGCAACAGGTTTCTAATCGGGTATAAGTGATTTTTTCACCGTTTGGCCCGGCTAAGGCATTTAAGAAACGCATTTCATTTAAAGCTTCGTCTCTGGTATTTCTGTAAAAAATATTAACAGGATAATCAGGATCGTAACCGTATTTTTTGTCCTTGCTAAAAAGAGTAATTACAAAAGTATTGTCTTTCTTCAAAACCAGGTCAGGCGCATTATCATCTACATTTTTCAACGTCGATTTTGTACTTATACACGAAGTTACAGAAATTAGTAAAATAATAAAAAGCGCTATTTTTTTCATGGTTATTGATATTAGTCGTACAAATGTAAAAGGTTTTTATGCCACAAATTTCACGAATTTCGGTAAATTTCAATTTATTTAAAAATTAATTATTGAGATGAGATTAAAAAAAATAAAATCTGCTCAATCTGCAAAATCTGCGTGAAAATAAATTACCTATTCCGTTTTTTTAGGATTCAGTTTTAATATACCATTTACAAGCAGATATTGTGCCAGAAGATACGTCAGCATAATCATAAAAGCACTTTTTTCTATTGGAGCATGAAATTTATCCATAGCCAGAATACTATCAGAAAGTACAAAAATAACTGCTCCCGCAAAAGCATATTTATTTCCGGGTTTAGACCAGGTTAAAAAGCCATTAAAAGCAAATAAAACCATCGTACAAATCACGAAGGCATAAACAATAACCGGAATTTTTAAATCACCTAAACTAGGTAATAAAACCCAAAGCATTCCTATTAAATAAGCAGCAATGATACCACATCCAATTCTAAAAACGATATTGTTTCTTGTTTGAATATGTTCTTGCTTATTGAAAAGCGTACAATATATGATGTGAGAAATTAGAAAAGAAACTAATCCCAAAATAAAATAGATTTCTGCGATATCTGCAAATAACAAAATAACGTCACCAATCCATGAAAATGCCAGCGCTGCCAAAAGCGTATTTCGTGATGGAAATCTTTTATAGGCATAAACCGCAAATCCCAATAACGGAATTAAAACAGGTTTTAAATATAAATCTAAAGATTCATTTCCCGAAAGTAAAATAAGGAGATAAATACAGCTAACGATAAGATAAATTTTGAAAAACAAAGTATGCTTCATGATGATGCTAAAAATTGGTTAATAGAGGTGGAGTAGTTTTAAAATCGACAGTGACAAAATAAATTGTGGCTAGAAAGGAAAAACTCAAATAGCTGAAAATGATATAATTTGCAAAAGAAAAAACCTGATTTAGCCCAAACCAATCTCCATAATAAAGTATAATCGCAATCGCAATTATAAAGCGTAATCCCTCCCAAAAAATGGCATATTTACTTTTATCCATCAACTCTGAATAGCTATAAATAGTAATCAAAATAAAAAAGCCATAAATAAAGATATTTGGCAAACCAATTTTGGCAATATTATCAAATAAGTAAGTCACAAATAGCAAAGTAATAAGCATTTGAGCCACCGACCAATAAATTAGTTTTTGAGAATTTTGCGTACCATATTTTTCAAAATCGTAAACATTTTCAATTTTGTGTACCGGATATTTTTCTTCAAAATGCTCTGGCCGCCAGCCGGTTGGTTTAAACCAGATAGTGAATTTGTCTTTCCAGTTTTCGGCACGCCAGGCATCTTTTATCAATAAAGTAAGATGCTGAAAATTAATTTTAATCGGATTCCAGGTTTGTGCAGGTCTTGTAATGCCAAAAACAGGCGGAACATCTTCTAATTCAGCTTGAAAAGTACCAAAAAGTTTATCCCAGAAAATAAAAATCTGCGAATGGTTTTTGTCTAAATATTCCGGATTTATAGCATGATGGACACGATGATGCGAAGGAGTAACCAAAATGTGTTCTATGAAACCCATTTTTTTAATGTGTTTGGTATGATACCAAAACTGTAAAAATAAATGCAATGGCAGCGTAATTGCAATTACCGTAGCCGGAACGCCCAACAAAGCGGCGGGAATCAATAAAAAAGTAAACAAATTAACCAAACTCGCAATGGGTTGGCGCAAAGCACAGGCAAGATTAAATTCCTCGCTGCTATGATGAATCGCATGTTTATTCCAAAGAAAATTAATTTGATGAGCTAATCTGTGACTCCAATATCCGTAAAAATCAATAACAAAAAAGGCAATACAATAAGACAAAACGGAAGCTTCAAGATGAAAAACGGCAATTTTAGAAACCAGCCATTCATAAGAAATAAAGGTCAGGCTTAAACCCAAAACATCCTTAACAGAATTGGTAATTCCGGAGCTAATACTTGATACGCTGTCAATTAAAGGTGCAGTGTCTTCTTTTTTATAGATGCCGTATAATTTTTCGAATATAATTAAAACTAAAAAAATAGGCGTAGCGATAATTAATATCTTTCCATATTCTTCCATAAAAAAATTGTTATAAAATATTCAAATATAGAATATTTTATAACAATTTTTAAATTATTCGTAATTAAACAATTTCAGCGCTCAATCCGGCTTCTAAAAGTTGTGTACATTGTGGTTTAAGTTTGTCCATCGGACCTGTTTTTACGGTGCATTTTCCGTTGTAATGTACAATTAACGAGCATTGTTCTGCTTGTTCCGGTGTATGATTACAAACACGCATCAAAGTATCGATAACATGATCAAAAGTGTTTACATCGTCGTTATAAACAATGATTTCGTTATTAAAACCCGTCGCTTCTTTCTCGCGAACTCTTTCTCTTACTTTTTCTTTAGTACTCATGTTTTTTAGGTTTTTGTACTGTTGTAATTACTAACTAATTTACGTATTTTAATGAAACCCAGTTGTTTCTTTGAAACTTTTTAACATAAGTCAAACCTTTTTCCGTGCAGGAAGCATCGATAAAAGGAATATCTTCTTCATAAAAACCGCTAAAAAGTATAATGCCTTTTGGGTTTAAAGAATCAACATAAGTTTGCATATCGTTTAGCAAAATATTACGGTTGATATTGGCAATAATCAAATCGTATTTTTTTCCGGCCAATAAAGCGGCATCGCCTTCATAAACGGTAATATGTTTGCAATTATTGCGTTCGGCATTTTCGATAGAATTCAAATAACACCAGTTGTCAATATCAATGGCATCAATTGGTTCAGCGCCTTTCATTTCAGCCAAAATAGCTAAAATCGCAGTTCCGCAACCCATATCAAGCGTTTTCAAACCTTTCACATCCATTTCCAGTAAATGCTGAATCATCATGTGTGTCGTTTCGTGATGACCGGTTCCAAAACTCATTTTTGGTTCGATTACGATATCAAATTCGGCATCTGTTTTTTCGTGAAAAGGAGCACGAACATGGCATTTTCCGTCAACATCAATCGCTTCAAAGTTTTTTTCCCATTCCTCGTTCCAGTTTACCTGATCAATTTCTTCAACGGTATATGCAATTTTAAATTCTTCAGATTCTAAAATATAAATGTCATCCAGAATATTCTCATCCCATAAATCTTTCTTTACATAAGCCGAAATTCCCGTTTCAGTTTCTGTAAAAGTTTCAAACGCTTTTTCGCCTAATTCAGCAATTAAAATTTCTGAACCCGGTTCTTTTGGTTCAATCGTAAAATGATATCCTAAATATATATTCGACATAAATAATTTTTTTGCAAAGGTAAGAATCGAAAGTTGAAGTTCTTTAAAAATAAATCATATTCTCAGAAAGATTAATGTTAATTTTGATTTGAATTTGAATAGGTTTTAAAATATGAAGAGTATCATTTTTATTTTGCTTTTTGCCCTCTTAAATGGAGCCGGCTGCGAGAAAGAACATGAAGTTGTCAGGTCATTTTGTTATTGGAAAACCAATTTGAATTTTGAAAAAGAAGACGATTCTTTGATCAGGGAATTAAACGTAAAACACCTCTATGTCCGTTTTTTTGATATTGATTGGAATCCGTATGCAAAAGAACCTTTGCCGGTTGCGACAATTCAAAATATTGGTTTAAATGAAAGCAATCCTGAAATCACGCCCAGTATTTTTATAACCAATGAAGTAGTATTAGAATCCAATAAAAATCAACTGGATAGCCTCGCAGGCAGAATTGCAAAACGCGTGGAACAAATTGGCATAAAAATGAATGAAACAAAAGCCGATAAAATTGCCAACGCCATTGTTTACCCAAAAGATTATTACAAGCAGCAAAACTACAAGCGCATCAATTACGACTCAGTAAAAGCGATTGAATTAGCGAAACTAAAGGTTGATTTTAAGGAAATTCTAATCGATTGCGACTGGACAGAAAAATCTAAAAACAATTATTTCTATTTATTACAGCAAATTAAAAAGGGATTTCCAACTGCAAAAATTTCAGCAACTATAAGACTTTGGCAATATAAATATGCATCAAAAGCCGGAATTCCGTCAGTGGATAAAGGTTTGCTAATGTGTTACAATTTGACAAAACCCGAAGATTTTAAAACTAAAAATTCTATAGGAACCAGCGATGAATTGGCAGAATATATTACACACGATCAATATAAATTAAAACTCGATATTGCTTTGCCGTTGTACAGTTGGGCGGTAGTTTTTAGGGGAAATCAGTTTAAAGGAATTTTGTCAGATTACGATCAATTGTTGAATGATTCGATTAAACTGAAGAAAACATCAGACTCGAAATATGTGCTGCAGGACGATGTGTTGATTGGCCAAACATATTTGCGAAACGGAGATGAAATCAGAATTGAAAAAATTTCGGAAGATGAAATCGGGAAAATGATTTCTGTTTTAAAGGATAAAATTAAGATTGATAATCAAACGAAAGTGACGTTTTTCTCATTTGATAAAAAATACATCAACGATTATGGAACCCAAAATATATCAGGCTATTATGAAAGTTTTTAGCAGTTTACTTTTAGTTTTAAGCTTTCAGGTTTCATTTGCCTGTGGTTGGAGTGTTTCGCCGGAAACGAGCAGATTGACTTTATTTAAAGCACAACGAGAAGGTTTCTTTAAACTGACACCTTTTTATTATTCAGCAGATTATTACTATTCTACCAATACAGTTTCCGGCGTCGATCAGGAATTGAATTGTTTGGAATGGAAAAAAAAATTAGGCAAAACGATCGATCCAAAAGATGTTCATACCATTTTGTATGAAACAGATTCTGAACAATTTGAAAATGCTTTTAAATCTAAATCATTAAAAAAAGTATTCGAAAAAAATACTTTTATAGACGCGTTGTTATTACCAAAAAACAAAGCGTTTTTAAACTATATTTTATTTGCTAAAAAACTGGAATACAACAGTAATAATGATGTAAAATGGGAATCCTGGGAACAAGTTGGTTATGGAAGTAAAGACCATAAATTGGCAGATTTAGAAGACTTTGAGAAGAAAATCAAAACCGCAAAAGATCCGTTTTTGAAACAGCGTTATGCTTTTTTAATACTCAGATATAATTTTTATGCGGAAGATAAAAATGAAGTGATTCGATTGTATGATACTTATTTTACAGAAAACAAAAATACCATTTTAGAACCTTGGGCTTTGTATTATAAGGCTTTATGTATTGATGATTTTCCTTTACAAAATTATTTATTGAGTAAAGTTTTTGCTTCTTGTGAAGAAAAATCATTTGCCGTTTTACTGCATTATAATTGGAAATTAACCGAACAAACTTTGGCATTAGCCCAAAATGATGAAGAACGAAGCGTAATTCTTTCTATAGAAAGTTTTCGAAATCCTGCACCGGATTTAAAAACAATTCAGGAAGTTTTTAAATTGAGTCCGAATAGTATTAATTTCAGTTTTTTGATTGGAAGAGAAGTCAACAAACTTGAAGACTGGATTTTTACACCGGAATACACAACTGATGGAACTCCTTCGGTTGTATTTGAAGGCACAAATTGGTATGGAGATTATGCTAAAGCAAAAGAGGAAAACTTCAATAAAGACATATTATATTTAAGAGAATTAGAATATTTTTTGATTGCTGTTCGCGAACAAACTTCGGGCGAGCAAAAAGATTATATTACTGCGGCAATTGCACAGCTTTGTTTTATGGACGATCAAATTGAGTTAGGAAAAAAATACACCAATATGATTTCTGATAAAGCGAATGCTTCGATCCAAATGCAGAAAAATATTCAGTTGGCTTTGGTTTCCTTAAAACAAGATGATTTGAAAAACGAGAAAGTTCAAAACCAGCTTTTCAATTACTTTGATTCAGTTGAAAGTCTGGTAGAAACAGATAACGGATTATTTAAAAATCTATACAGTTTATACCGAATCGCCAGCGCAGATTTTGCAAAACAAGGCGATCGTGTTACGGCGGGATTATTAATGATGAAATCAGATCTTAAAAACGAAGGAGAATACTCTGTTTATAATAATCCTTATTTCTACGGTTATATTGGTTATTTCGACCGAAGCGCAACTGTAGAAGATGTCGATAAATTGATGGCTTTACAGCAAAAAGAAGATAAAACACCTTTTGAAAAATACCTTTGTTCCGGAACTATTGCCCCAAATATTGATTATTACAAAGATCTAAAAGGAACCATTGCCTTTAGGAATAACAATTTAGAATTGGCGTATGAAACTTTTTCAAGCATGCCAAAAGATTTTTGGGAGAAGAATTATGCTTTTGCAGATTATTTGAATGAGAATCCGTTTACGCCTAAAATCCTTCAAAAAGACAAAGAGCGAAAATTCGATTACCGTTTTAATAAAGCCGATTTTATTGCCAAATTAATTCAGTTAAAAAAGCAAAATACAGCATCGGCTAATTTGCAATTGGCGAATGCTTATTTTAATGTTTCGTATTTAGGAAATTCCTGGATGATGGTGGCATACGACTGGACATCAGGAGAATCGTATGTAGATTATGTTTACGGAGACAATACTGAAAATGAGAAATTATACCAAAAAGGCAATTATTACGGTTTAACAATGGCTAAAATGTATTATGAAAAAGCCTTGAAAATGTCCAGAAATAACAACGAAAAAGCGTTAGCCAGTTTAATGATTTTTGAATGCAATTATTACAGTCATTACGCGAATCTGGTTTCTGCGGAAGAAGAAGAAAAAAATCCATTTAAGGCAGGGAAGGAGCTGGTTAATTTTTATTCGGTTTACAAAACAACACCCACTTTTAAAAAATACAATTGTCCGTTATTACAGGCATTTATAAATTGATTTTTTTCACCATATAAGTGATATAAGATAATTTAAGCTTGACTTTGAGTAGAAGGACAAGTAAGTATATAAAAAAAGCGTTCGCACAGCGAACGCTTTTTTTATAGTAAAATCTAAAATCTAAAATCTAAAATCTAAAATCTAAAATCTAAAATCTAAAATCTAAAATCTAAAATCTAAAATCTAAAATCTAAAATCTAAAATCTAAAATCTAAAATCTAAAATCTAAAATCT
>Ga0247739_10000027_pt1 | contig 126749 bp, 110 predicted proteins | sample UWRJL058202B2_FD_180943 | JGI IMG/M metagenome (GOLD analysis project Ga0247739, IMG submission 180943) | Plant litter microbial communities from Arlington Agricultural Research Station in Wisconsin, United States - UWRJ-L058-202B-2 | ecosystem: Environmental > Terrestrial > Plant litter >... | reverse complement strand
CAGAATTTCATTCTTGAATGATTTCAATGAACTTTGAGTTTACAGTTTCAATGCTGTTCACAGCAGGTTCAAATGACTTTCAGTCAATGTATTAAACCTATGGATTTTCAATCCATAGTATTTGAGTACTTAATTGCTGAATTGTGGACTTAATGAACTTATTTCTGTACTATCTGATTTACTTTGTTTTTCAAAAACAAACGGTAAAAGGCACCGAAATGTTCAATAAACAGCTTCAAGGGTAGCAATTGTCACAATTTGTATTCAACTAGGTGGCCATTCATTTGATAGATATTCTATTCGACGTCCATAAATGGATTTAAATTTTTTACTGGAAAAATTTGTGGTAAAATTTCTGTGGTAAAATAATTACCACAGAAATTTTACCACAAATAGAATCTCTTTCAAAATTTGTTTACAATTAGCCCCAATTCCGTTTTCTCTAATTGTCACCGCTTTCTCAGGAACTTTCTTGCATTGGTTATCCATCGCTTTTAAAAAAAGAGATGCCTGTTAAATCCATATTTGGCAACCCAATGCTCTCTCCAGCTTGATAGCCAAATAGGTTTCCTTGTCATTTTTTGTGCCCTTGCAAAAACGGTAATGCTTTTTTCCACCAGTATGTAATAGTCTATTACCGTATCAAACGGTTTTACGCTCAATATATAAACATGAACGTTTGTTAGCCACTCAAAAAATAAATTTTCCATAAAGTCTACAACCTTTATAGAATAATGATTAGGTTTGTCCTACCAAACAAGTAGGATAAATGAAATCTCTCGTGATGCATATTATGCTGAAACATTGCTGCGGCTTCTGTTGCTAATCTGTTGCAACGCAGTATTTCCTCTTTTCTCCATCATCATAATTCATCATTGCTTGGCCACTTCAACACAACATACCGACAAGGTTCTACAGCTTATCAACCCAACAAACATTGTGGAGAGCATTGCCAATATTGCTGCTGCCTATGCAGGCAAAGTGGTACTGTCTACCAGCTTCAGTTGGGAAGACCAAGCCATTAGCCATATCATTTTTAACAACCGCTTACCTGTGGATGTATTTACCTTGGATACTGGTAGGATGTTTGCAGAAACCTATACCACCTGGAGCAGGACGGTGGACATCTACCAACAAAAAATTACCGCTTACTATCCCAATGCAAGTTCCTTGCAAGCGTTTATTGCAGAGAAAGGTCCCAATAGTTTTTACGAATCTGTAGACAATAGAAAGCAATGCTGCTACCTGCGTAAAGTGGAACCATTGCAACGAGCATTGCAGGGAAAGGAAATATGGATTACGGGCATCCGTGCAGAACACAGCAATGGCAGGCATGATATGCCACAAGTGGAATATGATGCGGTAAACAATATTGTTAAATACCATCCTTTACTGCATTGGACAACCAAGCAGGTAACGGATTTTATTGCAGTGAATAATGTACCTTACAACCCCCTTCACGACAAGGGATTTGTAAGCATTGGCTGCCAGCCATGTACGCGTGCCGCCAAGCCTGGAGAGGATTTCAGGGCTGGACGTTGGTGGTGGGAAGATGCAGACAAAAAAGAATGTGGCTTGCATGTACATGAACCTGCAATTACAAAGTAAAAATTTCTGAAACAGAATCCTACTAAAAAGTAGGTTAATAGATTGGATAAATTATGAGTGAACATTCAATACAGAAGAGCAATCCCCCTTTAGGGGTTAGGGGCTTAGATTATTTGGAACAATTGGAAGCAGAAAGCATTCACATTTTTCGTGAGATAGCTGCACAGTTTGAAAAGCCTGCTCTATTGTTCAGTGGAGGAAAGGATTCCATTACATTGGTTCATTTGGCTAAAAAAGCCTTTGCCCCCAGCAAAATTCCCTTTCCATTGGTACATATAGATACTGGCCATAATTTTCAGGAAGCGTTGGATTATCGTGATGCCATGGCTGAGAAAGTAAATGCAACATTAATTGTAAGAAAAGTAGAAGATACCATCAAAGCAAAAAGCCTAACTGAACCCAAAGGGAAATTTCCCAGCCGTAATTGGTTACAGACTTATACATTATTGGATACGATAGAGGAATTCAAATTTGATGCATGTATTGGTGGTGCAAGGCGTGATGAAGAAAAAGCTAGGGCCAAGGAAAGGATATTTTCCGTTAGGGATGATTTTGGCCAGTGGAATCCCAAACTGCAAAGGCCAGAGCTATGGAACATTTATAATGGCCGCATCAGCAAAGGGGAAAATGTACGTGTGTTTCCCATTAGCAACTGGACAGAGTTAGATATTTGGAACTACCTGAAAAAAGAAAACATTCAACTACCATCCATCTACTTTGCCCATGAAAGGGAAGTAATTGTGCATGATGGTCAATTGGTGGCCATGAGTGAGCATGTGAACCTTGAACCCACAGATGTGGTGGTAAAGAAACAAGTGCGTTACAGAACCGTGGGCGACATGACCTGCACCGCAGCAGTTGAATCCAGTGCCGCCACCTTAGATGAAGTAATTGCAGAAATTACCGCAGCCAAAATAAGTGAACGTGGCGAAACTAGGATTGATGATAAAGTTACCGAAGCGGCCATGGAAGACAGGAAGAAGAATGGGTATTTCTAAAACAAGTTTGGAGTTTTATCTAATAAGTGGTGGACAACAGCAAAACAAACAACCCCAAACCCCAAACAAAAAATTACAACATAATTAAAAGGAAAGGATGGACATACTACGTTTTATAACAGCAGGCAGTGTGGATGATGGCAAGAGTACCCTCATTGGCCGTTTGCTGTACGATAGCAAGAACATACTGATAGACCAGTTGGAACAATTGGAAAAGCATAGCAAAAACAAAGAAGCTGGACCTATAGATTTAGCATTGCTAACAGATGGCCTGCGTGCAGAAAGGGAGCAGGGCATAACCATTGATGTGGCCTACCGCTACTTCAGCACGCCCAAAAGAAAATTCATTATTGCTGATGCCCCAGGGCATGTGCAGTACACACGTAACATGATTACGGGTGCCAGTAATGCCAGCCTCATTATTGTGCTGGTGGATGCAAGGCAGGGCGTGGTAGAGCAAACAAGGAGGCACAGCATTATTGCTTCCCTGTTGAAAATTCCACATGTGGTAGTAGCCATCAACAAGATGGACCTCGTAGATTTTTCGCAGGATGTGTACAACAACATCGTAATTGATTATGCATCGGTGGCAAAAGAACTGGGCTTGAAGGATGTAACCTACATACCCATCAGTGCATTGCAGGGCGATAACATTGTAGATGCCTCTACCAGTATGGATTGGTATGACGGTAAGCCTTTGTTGGAGTTGCTGGAAACCGTTTCCATAGACCATGATGTAAACCTGACAGATGCAAGGTTCCAAGTGCAATTTGTGTTGCGGCCACAAACAGAGGAACTGCATGATTACAGAGGTTATGCAGGCAAGGTCATCAGTGGTGTGTACAAAAAAGGGGATAAAGTAACTGTACTGCCAGCAGGCATTGAAACCACCATATCCAAACTGGAAGTAGCAGGAGAAGAAGCAGAGGAAATATTCGCCCCACAAAGTGCAACGATATTATTGACTGATGATATAGACATTAGCCGTGGTGACAGCATTGTAAAAACAGATAACCTGCCACAAACAGGCAATGAAGTAGAAGTGTTGCTGTGCTGGCTTGATGAAAAACCATTGGTACCCGGCAACAAATATTACTTGCAGCAAAACAGCAGGTTAGTGCGTTCTATTGTCAAGCAGATAGCGTACAAGCTAGATGTAAATACCTTACAGCAACAACCCGTGGAAGGCAATGTAAAATTGAATGAAGTGGTCAAAGCCACCATCAAAACAGCATCGCCCTTAGTATTTGACAAGTATGCTGATTTAAGGGCCAATGGCAGTGCCATATTGATTGATGAAACTAGCCACAGTACGGTAGCGGCAGTGTTGTTTCAATAGTAACGCAATGTCAGGCTGAGGCTCTCGAAGCCGATTAAATAAAACATTACCGGTAAGTAGGAAAGAAACTAAAACACCTTCTTCCTTACCGGTAAAAAATAATTGATTATCCTATAAAATAAGTGGACTATGAACAATCAATCATTTGGAAAAGTAACATTGGCAGGGGCAGGCCCCGGTGATGCAGAACTGATAACTGTAAAGCTGCAACGCAGGTTGGCAGAAGCAGAAGTGATACTCATGGACAGGCTCGTAAATCCAGAAATAGTGGAACTGTTTGCCAACAAGCAGGCAGCAATAATTATTACAGGCAAGCAAGGCTTTAATGAAGCCAGTATGGGCCAACAGGAAATCAATGAACTCATTGTTCATCATGCATTACAGGGAAAGATTGTGCTGCGTTTAAAAGGTGGTGATGTGGCCTTCTTCAGCAATGTGCTGGATGAGCTGGTAGCATTGGAAGCCAACAATATCAGCTTTGAAATAATACCAGGCATTACTGCTGCATCTGGTGCATCTGCTTATGCAGGCATTCCCCTAACAGCAAGAGGCTATGCACAGGGTGTACAGTTCCTAACCTATAACCCCAATAGTAGTTACAGTCCTGAACGTTGGCGTGAGTTTGCCACCAGTAATGAAACATTAGTATTCTATATGGCAGCAAAAAACATTACAGGTTTGGCAGAGATACTGTTACGTTTTACCAAAAAGCCAAACACACCATTGGCATTGATAGAGCAGGCAACCACGGTTCACCAGCAGATACATATTACCACTTTAAAGAACTGCGAAACGGATTTCAAAGGCAAGCAATTCAGTTCACCATCATTAGTGATTATTGGTGAAGTGGTAAAGCTGCATGAACGCTTTAAATGGTTGCAGCCAGATGAAGCAGGAACGGTATTCAATGAATTAGCGTAGAAGGAACGTAAACCCCGTCAGCGGTTTTCAACCCTGACGGCGGTTGTAGAAAAACGGTCAAGAATATTGCTTACCGCTGACGTGGCTGAAAGCCGCCGTTAGGGTTTGGAAATAACAAAGACGATTAACCGATAAACCAAAGCAAGATGCTACCCGCAGCAAAACTTAAACAGTTGCAGACACTCATTGCTTCTTTCAGCAAGGAAGAACTGATATGGACCAATGGCTACCTCAATGGTCTTGTGGCACCAAGCCATGCAGTTGCAGCAGTTGAAAACAAGCTAGCCACCACCAAAAAGATAACCTTGCTTTATGGCACGGAAACAGGCAACTGCAAATCACTGGCCATACAGTTTGCTGCTGCCGCCAAGAAACGGGGTATTATAGCCAAGATTGTGGGCACAGACCAGTACCGTTTTGCAGAACTGTCCAAGGAAGAAAACCTGTTTGTTATCATCAGCACCCATGGCGAGGGTGAGCCACCAGAAGCAGCCAAGAAGTTCTATGACTATATACACCAGAATACATTGCAGTTAAGCAATACCAAATTCAGTGTGCTGGCATTGGGCGATACATCTTACCCCATATTCTGTAAGACAGGTGAAGATGTGGATGCCCAACTCTCAACATTTGGTGCAAAGAGGATTGTGCCGATACAGAAATGCGATGTGGACTATGAAGTAGATGCACAGCAATGGTTCAGCAAAGTATTGCAGCAATTGGAGCAAAGGGTTGTGCCAATGCCAAACACAATGGCAGTAGCAGAACCAGCAGCAGTTGCACCCAAGAAAGCAGGCAAGAAAACCTATAATGGCACCATCATTACCAATATTAACCTGCACGATAAAGGTTCCAATAAACAAACCTACCATATAGAAATAACTACACAAGAAGCCATAGAATATGAAGCTGGCGATGCACTGGCCATCATTCCCAATAACAAGGATTTTATTGTGGATACCCTACTGGCATTAACTGGCACCAACCCTTCCACAGAAGTGGTAACAGCCAAGCATACCGACACTGTAAGGAACCTGCTCATCAATAACCTCAACATCTGCTACTTACTCAGTTCTACCATCAAGAAATATGCAGCCATTGTGGGCAAGGATATTCCTGATACCAGGGTTGATTTGATAAACCTCATCAAAGATTATCCAGTAAAAAGTGCGGAGCAGTTTATTGAAGTAGTAAAAGCATTGTCCACCATTGCACCAAGGCTGTACACCATTTCCTCATCACCCATGGTAAGCAATACAGAAATACATATCACGGTAAGAAGGGATGAATTCATATCGCATGAAGACAAGCGTTATGGACTTTGCAGCAACTTTTTAGGTGATGCTGCGGTGGATACAAAACTGAACTTCTACATACACAAGAACAAACACTTCAAACTAGCAAAGCCAGAAAAAGACATCATCATGATTGGTCCTGGTACGGGTATTGCACCATTCAGGAGCTTCTTGGCAGAACGTGATGCTACAGGGGCAACAGGCAAGAACTGGTTGTTCTTTGGTGAGCATCACTTCCAACAGGACTTCCTGTACCAAACAGAGTTGCAGAACTTTTATCAAACAGAAGTGCTGCACAACATCAGCTTGGCCTTTTCCCGTGACCAAACAGAGAAAGTATATGTGCAGCATAAAATGCTGGAGCATGGAAATGAACTCTTCTCTTGGGTAGAAAATGGAGCCACTATTTACCTCAGTGGCACCAAAGGCCAAATGAATGTGGATGTGGAAAATACCATAGTGCAAGTGATAGAACAGCATGGCAATAAATCGCCCGAAGAAGCCAAAACCTACTGGGAACAATTAAAGAAAGAAGGCAGGTACCAAAAAGAAGTATATTAAAAGTTCCAATGGTTTGGTTGCTCAAATTTTCAATGGTTCTTGCCGCAGCGAAAAACAATTGAACAATCAAACTATTAAACAATCAAACTATTCATGTCAGAAAAGAAACTCTCACACGTAGAAAAAATAAAAACCAGCAGCGATGGCCTTCGTGGTACATTGAAGCAAAGCCTAACTAATGAAATAACAGGTTCATTGCGTGATGATGACCAATCACTCATCAAGTTCCATGGACTGTACCAGCAAGATGATAGGGACAGGCGGGAAGAACGTTCTGCCAAGAAACTTGAATGGCTCTATTCATTCATGATACGTTTGCGTTTGCCAGGCGGTTTCCTAACGCCTGAACAATGGATTGGTCTGCACCATATAGCAGGTGAGCATTCCACTGGTATCATCAAGATTACCACAAGGCAAACCGTGCAGTTGCATGGCATTGTCAAGAGCCATATCAAACCAACCATACAGGCATTTGATACCTTTAAACTGGACAGTATTGCAGCTTGTGGTGATGTGAATAGGAATGTACTGTGCTCACCCAACCCAACACAGTCCACCCTGCACCAGGAAATCTATGCCTATGCAGACGAAATAAGCCAACTGCTGCTGCCCAAAACAAGAAGTTATTATGATATATGGCTGGATGAAGAAAAGCTGGCAGAGCACAGTGAAGAAGACCCCTTGTACCAAGATAGGTACTTGCCACGTAAGTTTAAAATAGCCATTGCCATTCCACCCAACAACGATACGGATGTATTTGCCAATGATATTGGCCTCATAGCCATTATTGAAAACAACCAGTTGAAAGGCTTCAATATTGCGGTTGGTGGTGGATTGTCTGCCACACATGGTAATCCTGCTACCTATGCAAGGGCAGCTACCGTCATAGGGTTTGCTGGTACCAAGGAAAAGGTATTGAAAGTGGTCTATGAAATCGTTACCATTCAGCGTGATTTTGGCAATAGGAGCGACAGGAAACTGGCGAGGCTGAAATACACATTGGACAATATGGGCGTGGAAGCTTTCAAGACAGAACTGAACAAACGCATTGGCTATACCTTGAAAGAAGAGCAGCCCTATGTATTCACAGAAAGGAAAGATTATTATGGTTGGGTAAAAGATGATAGCGGCCTCAACCATTACACGGTATTTGTGGAGAATGGGCGTGTGCTGAATGATGAACAGGTAGCCTTAAAATCTGCCTTATTGGAACTGGCAGAAACAGGCAAAGGGAATTTCAAATTCACTGCCAACCAAAATGTCATCATATCAGATATAAAAGATGAAGACAAGGTTTCTATTGATACCATCCTACAGAAATACCATCTTATTGAACATACCAATAAAGCTTCTGGCCTACGCAAAAATTCCATGGCCTGTGTGGCATTGCCCACTTGTCCATTGGCCTTGGCTGAAGCCCAACGTTACCTGCCTAACTTGATTGATAAAATAGAGCCGTTGTTAGCCAAACATAATTTACAGGACGAACAAATTGTTACCCGTATGACAGGCTGCCCCAATGGTTGTGGGCGTTCGGCCATTTCTGAAATTGGCTTCATTGGCACTGCTGCTGGCAAGTACAACCTGCAATTGGGTGGTGACCATGAAGGTTATCGATTGAACAAAACGTATAAAGGGCATTTGGATGAAGAGGCATTGTTACTTGAACTGGATGAAGTGTTTGCTTCTTATAGAAAGGAAAGAAATAGTAATGAAAAGTTTGGTGACTATACGAGAAGGAAATACTTGTTGTAATAAACTCATCTTATTAGCCCAAGTCGGTACAATGAAGTTATTAGCTTGAAGCTTTTGAAGGCAATTGAAAAAACTAAAACGATAATGATTGATTACAACAACATATTTCAACAAAAGCTAGATAGCCTTAAACAGCAAGGTTCATATCGCCATTTTTTGGAGGTGAACAAATCTGCCCAACACTTTCCCAACTTCTACTATAGAAATCAAGAAGGATTGCAGCGTTCAGCCGTTAACTGGTGCAGCAATGATTACCTGTGCATGAGTACCCATGAAGAAGTAATAGCCAAGCTAAGTTTTGTTTCACATAGGAGTGGCACTGGCAGCAGCGGTACAAGAAATATTTCTGGCACCACCATTCACCACAAAGAGCTGGAAAACACATTGGCTACATGGCATAAAAAGGAAACAGCTTTATTGTTCAATGGTGCTTATCAGGCCAATGCAACTGCATTACAGACACTGGGTAAACACATGGAAGGCCTTGTGTTTATTTCCGATGAATACAATCATGCAAGCATCATTGAAGGCATAAAAGCAGCAGGCAATGAAAAGATAATTTATAAACATAACGATACCCAACATCTTGAAGAAGTATTGCAAAACCTTCCAATTAACCAACCTAAAATAATTGTTTTTGAATCCGTGTATTCCATGGCTGGAACCATTGCCCATGTTAAGGAAATCATTGCCTTGGCAAAAAAATATAATGCCCTTACATATATAGATGAAGTTCATGCTGTAGGATTATATGGACAAAAAGGCGCTGGAATCCTAGAGCAAGAAAACTTGCAAGAAGAAATAGATATCATCAATGGAACACTATCAAAAGCCATTGGTGTTTTTGGGGGCTATATTGCTGCAAGCAATAATATCATTGACTTTGTTAGAAGTTTTGGCAGTGGTTTTATATTCACTACCTCATTGCCGCCAGCAATTTGTGCTGCTGCCAATAAAAGCATACAGGTAATCCAGAAGGAGATTGAATTAAGGGAAAGCTTTCATGACAATGTTAGATTGTTAAGAAACGCTTTGGAATTAAATGAAGTAGTATTTGCACCTAATGCATCGCATATAACAAGGGTGCATATCGGCAATGCAAAACGTTGCAAGCAATTGGCTGATGATTTATTGAGTTTGCAGGGTGTTTACTTGCAGCCCATCAACTTCCCTACAGTTCCCAAAGGGCAGGAATGCTTGCGTATTATCATCACGCCAAAGCACCTGCCAAAGCATATCAACCATTTAGCTTATAGCCTACAAAAATTAGTGCATGGAAAGGATAAGAATAACGGGGCGTTCATCGAAACTGTCCCTGTTGCAGATGCAGAAAGTGAAGCGTAAGATTGAAACTGCTTTTCCAAACATGCAAGTGGATTTGTTGCCAAGGGAAAGCCGTGGTGACCAGTTACAGAATATTCCTTTGCAAACAGTAGAAGGCAGTGATTTTTTTACACAGGACATCTTTGATGCATTGACAAATGGTGAAGCAGATATTGCTGTTCATTCATTAAAGGACATGAGTGGCAGCCACTTCTTTGGAGAGAACAAATTTGCCGTTGTGGAGCGGGATGATACAAGGGATGTAGCTGTCTTCAATAAATCGGTTGAAGAAAAAATCAAACAGGGACTTACTATTATTATTGGCACATGCTCTCCACGCAGGGAAGAAATGGCCATCGGCTTTTTAAGGAAAGCATTGCCGCAATGGAACAATAATATTGAGATCCAAACAAAGATCATTCGTGGTAATGTAGATACAAGATTAGGAAAATTGGATGCTGGTGAATATGATGGAATCATTCTAGCTACAGCAGGGATTAATCGTTTATTGAAAAGTGAAGAAGGTGCAACTGAAAAACATGCTGCTGTCAAGCAATTACTTTTTGATAAGAAGTTCATGTTGCTTCCATTAATTGAATGTGTTCCAGCACCATGCCAAGGAGCCATTGTAGCAGAAGCCCATTCATCAAACAAGTCGGCTGTACAAGTTATAGAAGCCATTAATGATAAAGATTTAATGGATCAATGCATCGCAGAAAAGAAAGCTGCACTGAACTATGGAACTGGCTGCTTGCAGAAATTTGGCGTAACTACCATTAACTACGCACCCAATAAAAAAGTGGGTTATGCGGCAGGTAAAAACGAAACAGGAGAGGCATTTGCTCATTGGTTCGATTTGCCAGCAATTGATTTGACCAACCATACATTGTTTGATGCAACAAAATACATGGGGCGTTTCTTTTCTTATGAAAATAGCATTGAGCCAATAAGCATTCAGCAACCAACTGCTTATGTAGCCAATTATAAAGCAGTCAGCAATAAACATGTAATCAATCAATTGCAGACAAAAGATGTTTGGGCTGCTGGTACCAAGACATGGTATGAATTGGCCAAGCAAAATATTTGGGTTACTGGTTCGGCAGATGCTTTTGGGTTGGACTTTTTGAAAGAAGCTTGGCAGATGCCCTTAATCAATATTAAAAAAAAGGATGTTTGTATCGTAACAAGTAGGCAAGCAGTAAACAACTGGCAAAGCAAAGATTGGAATGCAGTTGCTACCTATGCAATCAATGTTAATCAAGATGATAATTTGGAAGAAGAAATCAGTAAAGCAACTGCTTTTTTCTGGACAAGTATTCATCAATACAATCAGTATAAAGCAATAGTTCAATCAAATGCTTTGCATCTCTGCCCTTCTGGAGAAACTGCTAGTCTCTTGAAAGAAGCGGGCATTAAGCTAATCATTTTCCCCAACATCAAATCATTCATGCAATGGAAAAAATAAACTATCCACTTACACAACGTAGACTGCGTACAGATGCTCATATACGTGAGCTGACAGCGGGTTTCCATTTGTCTTACAAAAGCTTTATACAGCCATTGTTTGTAAATGAAGCATTGAATGAACCTATTGATTTAGTTGGATTAAATGGTGTTCAATCAGAAACTATTCATTCGGTTCTGCACACCATTGAGAACGATATAGCTAATGGCATTCACAAATTTTTATTGTTTCCTGTACCATCAAACAAAGTAGCAAGCCATTTCAATTTCTCCTTTGCAACAAAAGTGGTTAAAGCAATTAAAGAACAGTTTGGCAATGATGTTTGGTTGGCAACAGATCTTTGTTTGTGCAGCTATACCACACATGGCCATTGTGGTATCTTGAATGGCGACCATTCAAAACTCCTTAATAATAAAACTGTAGAAGTGCTAAGTAAATATGCAACAGAACTGGCGGTTGCAGGAACTGATTGCATTGCTCCAAGCGACATGATGGATGGAAGAATTGCTGCAATTAGAAACATCCTCAATGCGTTGAATTTTGATGATGTAAGCATCATGAGCTATTCTTCCAAGTTCAGTTCACAGTTGTATGGCCCATTTCGTGATGCTTGCAGCTCTGCCCCCAATACACATGGTATCAAGAACAGGAAGAGCTATCAAATTTCACCATTCAATACCAATGATGCGGTTGCTTCCAGTCTTCGTGATGAAGAACAGGGAGCAGATATTTTAATGGTAAAGCCAGCAGCATTGTACACAGATATTATTGCTGCCTTAAAGCAAAAAACCTTAAAACCCATTGCTGCTTACCATGTAAGTGGTGAATATGCAGCTATTGAAGCCATGGTTCAACAAGGCTTTATGCAAAGGGAAGCTGCCCATGCAGAAGTCTGGACAGCATTAGTTAGAAGTGGTGCTAGCATGATTATTTCCTATGCGTCTAGAAGGGCACAAGAGTGGATAGAAAAGATTGTTTATTAGTTTAGTCTTCTTAATTAGTAGGGTATTGTTATATTCGCAACTATGCCAAATTCTTCAGTGCATTCCAATAACTTGTTTCCGGTCTTTTTAAAGCTGGAAAACCTTCGATTATTAATTGTGGGTGGCGGCTATGTTGGCATGGAAAAACTGCAGGCTGTTCTCTCCAATTCACCAGCTACAAAAATCATGTTAGTGGCAAAGGAAATAAGCACCGAAATAAAGATACTTTCAAAAGAATACCCAAATATTCAACTTATACAAAAACCTTATAGTATTAATGACTTCGACGGAATTGATATTGTTATTGCTGCCATTAATGAGCATATAATAAGTGAACAGATTGTTAGTGATGCAAGAGCCAAAGGCGTATTGGTGAATGCTGCTGACAAACCTGAATTGTGCGACTTTTATTTAAGTTCAGTAGTTAAAAAAGGCAATCTGAAGATTGCAATTTCCACCAATGGAAAATCCCCAACAGCAGCCAAGCGTATCAAGGAAATGCTCAACCAGTCATTGCCAGAAGAATTGGATGATGTAGTGAACAACCTCCAAAAAATACGCAACAACCTCAAAGGGAATTTTGAGGAGAAAGTCAAACAACTTAATGAAATAACAAAAGTGCTGGTTGAAAATGAAAGCAGCAACAATGAAAAGCGGTGGAAAAAAGTAGCTACGTATTCCATATTGATTTTTGCATCCATGCTCATTGGGCATTTCATATTTTCTTATGTACCGTTAAAGGAAATAGGTAATTCCACCGTAAACTTTTATAACACATTAGACAAGAATTTTCCCTTGATGGTGCTTGCTGGCTTTGTGGCACAGTTAGTAGATGGAGCATTAGGTATGGGATATGGGGTAACAAGTGCCACGGTTTTATTAAGTGCTGGTGTTAATCCGGCAGCCATTAGTGGCAGTATCCATACTGCTGAAATGTTTGCCAGTGGAGCAAGTGGTTATAGCCATTACAAATTTGGAAATGTAAACAAGAAGCTCTTTAAAGCATTACTTATCCCCGGTGTTGTTGGTGCTGTATTGGGTGCTGTATTGTTGGTTTATATTGGCGAGAAATACACCGGTTATATCCGTCCCATATTGGCTGCTTATACCTTGCTGTTGGGCATACGTATCCTGCTCAATGCATTTATTAACCAGAAGAAACCAAAGAAATTCAAACGCTATGGATTGCTTGCTGGTGCTGGTGGTTTCTTGGATTCGTTTGGTGGCGGTGGCTGGGGCCCAATTGTTACAACCACTTTGATTACCAAAGGGAGAAGCCCCAAATATGTTATTGGATCGGTAAGCCTTACTGAATTCTTTGTAACATTGGCCAGTGCATTCACCTTTTTCACCTTGCTAGGGGTTAGCCATTGGCAAACTATAGTAGGGCTTATTATCGGTGGTCTTGTTGCCGCACCCATTGCAGCCAAATTGGCTGGTAAGCTTCCCCGCAAAACTTCATTTATTCTCTTGGGCCTGCTTGTTATCTGGTGGAGCATGCGTATCATTATTAAGATATTTTAGCAATGTGCATATAATATTTCTTTAAAAATATCAGTGAACTTATTCAAGATTCAAGTATCTTTTATATTTATTTAAATACTGGTATAACGGGGGAGAAATTATTTTAAAATAAACCCTACTAAATTAGTGGACTATTGTTTTTTTCCTTTTCTTTGCAGTATGGAACATATAGCAATTGACTTATTCAACAGCGGCAATCTTTCTACTTGCATGAAAATTCATTACATGCATGCATTTCCATTTCATCAACAACGATGTTGATTTGAGTTAATCCATACATTTTACTGGACGCTTTAATAGATTTTCAATAGTGCTAAGTTGACATCCCGATGACTTTTGGAATGTGGCAGTACTGGAAGCCAGTAGGAATACTATAGCTTATTTATAAAAAATACAACAAACAAATTGAACTAATACTAACATGAAAAAGAGAGCATACTTAATCAAACAATTTTCCATCATCCTTTTATCATTGTTCGCAACGGCAATATTTGCTCAGGACAATACGGTTATTGAAATTTCAGGAAAAGTAACTGATGGTGAGAAGAAGCAGCCATTATCAGATGTAAGCGTGCAGGTAAAAGGAACAGTGGCAGGAACAATTACCAATACCAATGGTGAGTTCAAATTGAAAACAAAAACAAAACTTCCTTTTACATTGGTGTTTTCTTCTGTTGGATTCAAACCACAGGAATTTGAAGTGAAAAGCCTTGACTCCAAATTGAACATTGAACTGAGTACACAAACCTATTTGGGAACTGATGTAGTGGTTACTGCATCCCGTGTAGCTGAAAGCATTTTAAAATCTCCAGTAGCTATTGAGAAACTGGATATACGTGCCATTAAAGAAACACCTGCACCAAGTTTCTATGATGCATTGGAAAGTGTGAAAGGGGTACAGATGACCACATCCAGTTTAACGTTCAAAGTGCCCAATACAAGGGGCTTCAATATTCCCAATAATTTCCGTTTCATGCAGTTGGTAGATGGTGTGGACATGCAAGCAGCAACACTTGGTGTGCCTTTGGGCAATGCCATTGGCCCAACAGAACTAGATATACAAAGTGTGGAAATTACGCCCGGTGCAGCTTCTGCGTTATATGGCATGAATGCCATCAATGGTATGGCTAATTTGATTACAAAAAACCCGTTTACCAACCAAGGGTTCAGTTTCTACCAAAAAACGGGATTCAATCATACGGGCGGTACAGGCAGGGATTTTAGTACATTAACCGAGACAGCTATCCGCTATGCAAAAGCTTTCAATAATAAAGTTGCATTCAAAATTAATGGTAGTTACCTACGTGGTACAGATTGGTTAAGTGATACAAGAAAGGACCAGAATCCTAACAACCTTAAAACTGCCAACCCATCTTTTCCGGAGCTGAATGGGGACAATAACGCCGTGTTTGATGGCTGGAACAAATATGGTGATGATGCACTGGCTGGAAGCAATACAGTTTCCGTGACTGGGTTGACCATTAATGGTAATGCCAACCAAACCCTGACTGTAGCACGAACAGGTTATTGGGAAAAGGACCTAGTAAGCCCTACAGTTGATAACTTAAAGTTTGATGCTGCACTGCATTTTAGACCAACAGAAAAAGTTGAAGTGGCTTATGGCTACAGGGTTGGTAAAATGGATGGTGTATTTCAACGTGGCAATAAAATACAATTGGACAATGTTATTGTGCAGAACCATAACCTTGAAATAAAGGGAAGCAATTTCCAAATAAAAAGCTATGTATCTATTGAAAATACTGGTGATTCCTACAATGTAAAACCATTGGCTGATAACATGGACCTCTACAGTGGCGGGAATGCGACTGTTTGGGGAGCAAAATACAAAGCAGCATTGAATGCTTATGCCACAGCTAATGGCGGCACCTTGACTTCTGCCAATCTTGCAGCAGCAACAAAATACGCAAGGGCAGTAGCAGATGCCGGAAGGGCGGAACCTGGTACGGCAAGGTTCGACTCCATCAAGAATGTAATCAGGGGCATCAATAATTGGGACATACAATCATCTGCTATTCCTGATGCACCAGTAACTGGTGGTGCTGCCTTGGTACAAAAAAGCAAACTATACCATGTAGAAGGTCAATGGGACCTATCCAAACAAGTAAAGTATTTTAATCTCTTGATTGGTGGTGATGCAAGGGTATATGAAATAACGCCAGATGGCAACAACTTTGTTGATTTCAGCAGGTCAATTGCTGAACGCAACAAACCACTGGCTGATGGAAGTGGTTATGGCAGCAATGTGTACTACAAAAAGTATGGCGGGTTTGCACAGGCCACCAAAACATTCTTTGATGAAAAACTGAAGCTTTTTGGCTCATTGCGTTATGATTACAATCCAGAGTTTGAAGGTAAGTTCACGCCCCGCGTAGCAGCGGTTTATACAGTGAGCAAAGTACACAACTTCCGTGTTACCTACCAACAAGGTTATAGGTTTCCGGCCTTGTTTGAAGCATTGAGCTATGTGAACAATGGTAGGGTAAAACGTGTAGGAAGCCTGTCTTATATCAATGAAGGATTGGGCTATCTGGAAAATAGTTATACACAGTCTTCAGTGGTAAATTTCAATGCTGCAGTAAAAGCGGCAGGCAATACAGATGCAGCAGCTTTGGCCAACAGAAACTTATTGGAAGTAGCCAACTTGCCAGAGTCAAGACCAGAACGTATCAATTCTTTTGAAGTGGGTTACAAAAGTGTATTGCTTAACAATAAATTGGTACTCGACATAGATGCTTATAGCAATACCTATGATGGCTTCTTGGGTCAAGTGCAGGTCTTTGTTCCAAAAGGCGAAACGGTGGGCAGTGATGCTGCCGTGATAGCAATGGTTGACAGAAACCGTGATGCAACAGTTGCAAGTGGTAGCAATGCTGCCAGCAAAGGCCAAGACCGTTACCGTGTTTATACCAATGCAAAAAATACCTATAGGAACTATGGAGCAGCTTTTGGAGCAACGTATGTATTCTACAAGAAATTCACCATTGCGGGCAACGCAAGTTTCAACAAAATGAAGGCCAGCACAAGCAATGACATATTTGTTACTGGCTTCAATACCCCTGAATGGAGTACGAATATTTCATTGAGCAACCGTGAAGTGTTCAAGAACATTGGTTTTGCTGTCTCCTACAAATGGCAGCAGTCATTCCTTTGGGAAAGCCCATTGGTTACTGGCGAAGTAGCGGCCATCAACACCGTGGATGCACAGCTTACCTTAAAAGTACCTACCTCCAATGCTACGATCAAATTTGGTGGTTCAAATATTTTCAACAGCAATTATATACAGTATGCTGGTGGGCCTACATTGGGTGCACTATATTATGCAGCAGTAACCTTTGAAGGGTTATTAAAATAAAATATAAGCCTCGTTTGCCAAAGCTCAGTAAGGAGAAGGAAACTTTTATTTCAATCTCCATCAAGTTTTTCGCAACAACCCTCTCAAGGGAGAGGGGATGAGGCTGAGGTCGTTTTTGGTTAAAAGCAATCGTTAGTCGTCAAGCCCTGAATGTCTATTCAAGGCTTTTATACAGCCGTGTGGCCGAGTGGTTTAGGCATAGGTCTGCAAAACCTTTTACAGCGGTTCGATTCCGCTCACGGCGTCAATAATTTTTTACCCAAGCATGGAACAGGTATTGAGCACCAATGTAAGTGTATCTTGGGAAATAGCCCAATAGCACTTGTAAGCAATAATCAAATTGGGTTATCAAAGTGTGCCAGTATCACTATCCGCAATCATAAATAGGGTTTGCTATGTACTTAAGTTATAACCAAATAAAGATATGCAGCCAAACATCATCCAAGGAACGGTTGTTTCCCAACAAACCAATGAGCCCTTGCCCAATGTCCATGTGAACATATTGTACAATGATGCAGAAACCACATCAAGCAACAATGGCAGCTTTACATTGAGGCTGTGGCAAACCTTTCCAGTAACCTTGGTAATAGCCCACCAACAATTTCATACCAAGTTTGTGAAAGTGCAGTCTGCCTCAAAAGACTTCACTATTTCATTGCAACCTAATGCCTGATGGTTATGCACCTGAACATGCTAGGCTTTGCCATTCCCTTATTTGTAGGATTCATGCTACTGGAATATTGGATTGCCAAAAGCAGGAAGCTAAACTACTTCAATTTGCATAGGTCCATTGCCAATGTAAGTATTGGCATAGCAGAAAGGCTATGTGATGTTTTTGTGGCTGGTGCATTCTATTATATATATGATAAACTGCAACGTAATTATGGTTTGTTCAACATACAACCAAGTGTTGCATTATGGATACTGCTTTTTCTATTGACTGATTTTATTTGGTATTGGTATCATCGATTGGGGCATGAAGTTAACCTGCTGTGGATGGCACATATTGTTCACCATCAAAGTGAGGACTTCAACTACACGGCCTCGGCTAGGATTACAGTGCTGCAGGCATTGGCAAGAACCTGCTTTTGGGCAGTGCTTCCACTGCTTGGCTTTCCCGCAGGCATGATAACAAGCTTATTATTGGTACATGGACTTTACCCATTTTTTATTCATACACAATTAGTAGGCAAACTGGGTGTACTGGAATACCTATTGGTTACACCATCGCATCACCGTGTACACCATGCCAGCAATGAAGAATACTTGGATAAGAATTACGGCGACGTGTTGATTGTTTGGGATAAACTCTTTGGCACTTTCAAGAAAGAGGATGCCAACGTTGAGATACAGTTTGGCCTTACCAAACAATTAAAAACTTATAGCTTTCTTTGGCAGCACTTTCATTATGGCATTGAACTTTTTCTTACAATAAAAAAAGAAAAAGGAATCATCAATAAATTGAGAATACTGTTCGGTAAACCTGAAAGGGTTGACCCAGCTTTTCGCAACAAAGCTGAAACTATCTTTAATATCAAGCAAAATCCAGAAACGATTGAAGAGCCCTTAAACAAGTACGTTATTTGGCAAATAGTCGCATTACTGGTTTCGTTGTTTGTATTCCTCTTAGTGGAGCACAACTTCCGTATTCCCGTCAAAATCTCATTTGCATTCATTACCGTGCTCACCTTAATAAACTGTGGTGCCATCATGGAACAAAAACGCTGGATATTTTTAGTGGAGTTTCTTCGTTTTATCGCTATCTCCTTTCTTTCCTTTTATTCACTTTCCTTTTGGCAGGAAAAAATGTTGGTAATATTCTTACTGTTAATAGTATTGCTCACATTCTACAGTCCACTCAAAAAGAGTTATTTACTTTACGTTTACAAACGTAGTTATGGTTTCAACTAAGTAACTTATGAAAAGGATAATTAGCTTACTAATTTTTATTATTGCTGCCCTCAATTGTATTAATGCACAAAAAATAGTCACCAAGCTCAACCAGGTTTGGGGTGGCTTTATGAACCAGACAAGACTTTCCAATAAGTGGGGATTATGGGCAGAGGCACAATTACGTTCCAATAACAACTTCTTTGACAATATTTCTACCAGCATACTGCGTGTTGGTGGAACCTATTATTTAAATGACAATACCAAACTCACTGCTGGCTATGCGTATGTAACAGCACATGCTCCAGCCAATGGTGCCAATATTTCCGTTCCTGAACATAGACCATGGCAGCAGGTTCAATGGCATACCAAATACCAAAAGTTGCGTTTAATGCAATGGGTCCGCTTGGAAGAACGCTATAGGCAACGGTTGTTGAATGCCAATGAACTGGACAACAGCTTTTCTTTCAACTGGCGAGCACGGTACGCATTTTTAATGCAAGTGCCATTAACAAAAAAAATGTTTGACGCCAAAGGTCTTTCATTCATCTTCAATGATGAAGTGCATTTGAATTTTGGTAAACAAATAGTCTATAACACTTTTGACCAGAACAGGATTTTTCTTGGCTTGGCTTATCATACCACAAAGTCCGACAACATACAGTTTGGCTACATGAACCTGTTTTCACAATTGGCTACTGGCAATGCATACAGGAGCCTGCATGTAGCAAGAATCTACTACTTCCACAACCTTGACTTCAGGAAGAAATAAACCAATAGCCACTTATCTTTCTTTTCGTTTATCACCAATGCTTTTTAATGGCATGCGGTTATCTTTACGGGCAAAATTTTCTATATGCCCATTCTTACAGCAGAACGTACTGCACTGGATTTTGAAATGACTATTACCGATTCTACCAACAACAGCATGGTAATAGATATTCCTGTGGACCAAGGTGGCAATGGCAATGGCATGAGGCCAATGCAAACCGTGCTGGCTGCGCTGTGTGGCTGCAGTGCTGTGGATGTAGTAAGCATATTGAAAAAACAAAAGCAGCAACTGACCAGTTTCAAGATTATGGTAGATGGTGAACGTGAAAAAGGCAAGGAACCTGCTGTTTGGCAAACAGTTGATTTGGTATTTGAACTGGCAGGTGAAGTTGAACCGTCAAAGGGTTTCAGGGCAGTAAAATTATCTGTTGACAAATACTGTTCTGTTGCTGAAACTGTTAGGAGGGCAGGGGCAACCATTAACTATAAGGTTATGGTTAACGGAACAGAAGTAGCAGAATAAACGTATAGATGGAAATCTGAAAACTCATTATATAAATAAATTACGATGAAGGAATTGCATCCCATTACAAAAGCCATCCGTTTGCAAACAGAAAGAACGCAGGAAAAAGAACACAGCACGCCCTTGTTTTTGACCAGCAGTTTTGTGTATGACAGTGCAGAAGATATGGGGGCTGCCTTTAGCGATGATACATTGGATGTGAATATCTACAGCCGTTTTTCCAACCCGACTGTTGATGAATTCATAGCCAAAATTGCAGCATTGGAGAATGCCGAAGATGGCGTGGCCACTGGAACAGGCATGGCTGCAATATTCGGTGTGTTCATGACCTTCTTAAAACAAGGCGACCATATTCTTTCCGCATCTGCCGTGTTTGGCTCCACACATACCATCCTGACCAAGTACATGCCTAAATGGGGAATAGAATACACCTACTTCGATATGAACAACCCCGAAAGCATAGAGGCACTAATTAAGTCCAATACCAAAATGCTGTATGTGGAAACACCTTCCAACCCTGGTTTGGACATTATTGATATTGAATTTTTGTCTAGTATTTGCAAGTCGAAAAATATCTTATTGGTAGTGGATAACTGCTTTGCCACACCTGCCGTTCAGCAACCAATCAATTTTGGTGCTGATCTCGTTCTGCATTCAGCCACAAAATTTATTGATGGGCAGGGAAGGGTATTGGGCGGTGTAATTGTTGGCAAGAAAGAATTGATAAAAGAACTGTATTTGTTCATTAGGAATACTGGCCCATCTATGAGCCCATTCAATGCTTGGGTACTGACCAAAAGTTTGGAAACCTTGCACCTACGCATGGACAAACATGCAAGCAACGCTTTGGAGCTAGCCCAAAAACTCCAAGGTCATGCAAAAATTAGCAAAGCGAAATATCCTTTCTTGGAAACCCATCCTCAATATGCCATTGCCAAAAAGCAAATGAGCAGTGGCGGCGGCATCCTTACTTTTGAATTGAAAGGTGGACTGGATAGCGGACGTAAATTTTTGAATGCTTTGGAAATGCTTTCCATGACCAATAACCTGGGCGATAGCAGGAGCATCGCATCGCATCCAGCATCTACAACACATAGTAAACTTACAGAAGAGGAAAGGCAGGCCGTGGGTATAACGCCCGGTTTGATAAGGATTTCTGTTGGCCTTGAATATGTGGATGATATTGCCGATGATATCTTGCAGGCACTGGATAAGAGTTAACTTCCCTATTTACAATGCTGATTGCATAGCCCAATATGGAAATTCAATCCATACAAACAGAACGCTTACTGTTTAGAAAAGTACAGCCATCAGACAATCATTTTGTACTGAAAGGGTTGAGCAATGATACTGTTACCGAGTTTATGCTCATCCGCTACTACACATTGGAAGCTGTGCAGGAACAAATGGATTGGTATGCCAACCATTACAAAAACAAAACAGGATATTACTGGTTAATGGAACTGAAAGAAACAAAAGAACCCATTGGTGTTATTGGGTACCATGCAGTTTCATTTGAACACAAGAAAGCGGAACTTGGTTTTTGGCTGTTGCCAGAATTTTGGAAGAAAGGTTTAGTAGCTGAAGCATCAAAAGCTACATTGGATTTCATGTTTAATACTTTGTTGTTGAACAGAATAGAAGCTACTGTTGAAACAGAAAATCCAGCTTCCATCAATGCTATCAAAAAATTGGGCTTTGCACATGAAGGCACTTTCAGGGAATACGAAATCAACAATGGAAAGTTCATTGATCTAATGATGTTTGCTTTATTGAGAAGGGATAGGAAATGATGTGTTTGAAACTTCTAATCCTTTTTCTTCTTTCTCTTAAATCCTTGTTTTGTTGTAATAACAATGACGTTTTTTGGTGGGCTGCATGAAATGATTGCCGTAGTTGGTTGCACTATTCAAAAAGTCTAAAGCCCTAATAGATGATAATTCAAGCCGAACAGTTAATGTGTCAATAATATGACCATCAATAACAAATAATCTAGGTAAAGCTGAATCATAATTAGGGTTGTTAACCTTTAGTTCTGATAATACTACCCAATTATGAGTTTGATTCTTTGAGGTAATAAAAACTTCTCTATCTTCTTTAATGACCTTTATGCTCTCAATATTGTCTGGGTCAAGATATGTCTTGCTCATATCCATCTTCACAGAATCAATAAAATAAGTTGGGCTTGTTTTGAAGCCATAACGTTTCTTGATTTTGCTAGTATCAAGTTTTACTTGCCCAAAAAGAGCAATTGGGAATACTAGCAGGAGCAATATGATTAACTGTTTCATTTTCTTTTTGACTTTACTTCACATTCCTTTCCATCCATTCTTTCTGGCTTCTTGCCGTGTTGTCAAGTAAAACTTGCTTTGCCAATTTTTCCTGTGCATTAATGATGGATGCACCAATCATTTTATGCTCAATTACTTCATCTTCCTTCATGCCCAATTTGGAAAGCAGCTCCACAATCTTATCACTGCCAAAATGCTTGAATAAAGGTTCGTCAAGCCCATTTAGTACAACAACCTTCTCTAAATTCAATTTTGCAAACAGTTCCTGCTCCTTAGTTGCCAAGGGATAGTGCTCCGCAAAAACATAATCAGCAGCATGCGACAATGCCACTTGCCTGTACATAATCACCTTTGACGGACGGTTATGCTGTTCCAAAAAAAGTTTCAGTTCACTGAAAGTCTCATCAAACCAAACCACAAATTGCGTGGATGGCCTTTCTTTCAGTAGCTGTAAGCAGCCATTCCATTTCTGCTGCTTGCTTGCCCAAACTTTATTAATAATAGTTGGTCCGGCTTCTTTCTTTTTGAACAATCCAAACATGGTTTCAATTTCATGCAAATATCCGTCCCCTGCATCAATTTATGGGTTAGGGGGAGTTTGTAGTACAAACACGTACACATAAGTCAATACCACTACTTTTTTTTCATCGCTTCAACTATTGAAGGCACCAAACAAATGAACGCTATTTGTACCTGAATATTGATAACGGATAAAAATCCACTAGCCTAGAAAAACCACTCCGTAAAATCGGGAAACACCTATGAAGCCGCCAAGGACATGTTAAACAAACCACACCCCAAAAAGCCCCTTTTCGAAAAAAGGGGCTTTTTTATTTTGCCTTCTTTCAAAACGCTGTTATTTATGGCAACCTTATTGTACTTAATTTCGGCACATAATGGAGGCAGTTTTTATGGCAAGCAAAAAAAAAGTGGCAATTCAGGAAAGTATAGCAGAAGAAAAAATTGAAGTATTTGGTGCAAGGGAGCACAACCTCAAGAACATCGACATCTCCATCCCCAAAAATAAACTGGTTGTATTCACTGGCGTAAGCGGCAGTGGCAAATCATCCTTGGCATTCGATACCATTTATAACGAAGGCCAACGCCGTTACATGGAGAGTTTCAGTGCCTACGCCAGACAGTTCATTGGCGATATGGAACGGCCGGATGTTGACAAGATAACGGGCCTCTCCCCAGTCATTTCCATTGAACAGAAAACCACCAATAAAAATCCACGAAGCACAGTTGGCACCGTTACCGAGCTTTATGACTTCATGCGTTTGTTATATGCACGTATAGGGGAGGCGTACAGTTACAACACGGGCAAAAAAATGGTGAAGTTTAGTGAGGAAGAAATTGTGGATGACATCTTCAAGAAATTCAAAAGCAAGAAGATTTCCTTATTGGCACCTTTGGTAAGGGGAAGAAAGGGCCATTACCGTGAACTCTTTGAAGACATACGCAAGAAAGGATTTTTAAAAGTGCGTGTTGACGGTGAAGTAATGGACCTCACACCAAAATTGCAAGTAGACAGGTACAAAATCCATGATATTGAAGTAGTAGTAGATAGGTTGGCAGTAACTGATGACATGAAAGTACGCATCAGCCAAAGCGTGCAGCAGGCATTGAAGATGGGTAAAGACCTCATGTTCCTCTTAATCAACGACACAAAAGAAGTAGCACAATACAGCAAGCAACTCATGTGCTTGGATACCGGCATCAGTTACGAAGAGCCAAGTCCCAACGCATTCTCCTTCAATTCCCCTTATGGAGCCTGCCCAACCTGCAAAGGCCTAGGCAATGTGTACACCATTGATATCAACAGCATACTGCCCGACAGGGCAAAATCTGTAAAAGATGGTGGCATTGTACCCTTAGGGGAAGAAAGGGATGCAAGCGTGTACCAGCAAGTAGTGTCATTTGCAAGGAAGAACAAAATCAGTTTGGATAAACCCATCAACCAGCTAAGTGATGAACAGTTGAATCTCTTACTCTATGGTAATGAAAACAATGCCATTAGCTTGGAACTGAATTTGGAAGATGATTCCATCCCCGATGCCTATACGGGTAGCTATGAAGGCATCATCCCCATGCTGAAGAGATGGTTCATCTCCACACAAAGCAATGAAGGACTGAAAGCTTGGGTAGAGAAATTTATGGAACTGGCCGAATGCCCCACCTGCCATGGTGAAAGGCTAAGAAAAGAAAGCCTTTGGTTCAAGATTGACGAGAAAAACATCAGTGAAATAAGCGACCTCAATTTGGATAAATTGATGGCCTGGTTTGTAGGGATAGAAAAAAGATTGAGCAACAAGCAGAACGCTATCGCCAAAGACATACTCAAAGAAATTCGTGAACGCTTGCAGTTCCTATTGGATGTTGGGCTAACATACCTGTCCATCAACCGTCCTTCCAAAACATTGAGCGGTGGCGAAAGCCAACGCATACGTTTGGCCACACAAATTGGTAGCCAGTTGCAGGGCATCACCTATATATTGGATGAACCGAGTATTGGCCTTCACCAACGGGACAACCAACGATTAATAGAAGCCCTAAAAAACCTCCGTGATATTGGCAACAGCGTCTTGGTGGTAGAGCATGACAAGGACATCATGATGGCTTCTGATTACTTGGTTGACATAGGTCCAAAGGCTGGTAAATATGGTGGGCAAGTGGTTTCCGCAGGAACACCAGATGAAGTTTTAAAAAGCAATAGCGAAACTGCTAAGTATTTGAATGGCGAAAAGTCCATTGCTGTACCAGAAGAAAGAAGAAAAGGCAATGGTAAATTCTTGGAACTCAAAGGAGCAAAAGGCAACAACCTCAAAGACGTTTCTGTAAAGTTCCCACTGGGCAAATTGGTGGTGGTAAGTGGTGTTAGTGGCAGTGGAAAGTCAACCTTAATCAACGAGACATTGTATCCGATTCTTTCCAAACATGCTTACAATAGCAAGATGAAGATTGAGGAATACAAAAGCATCAAAGGCTTGGAAGCAATTGACAAAGTAATTGAGATAGACCAAACACCAATAGGAAGAACGCCAAGGAGCAACCCAGCAACCTACTGCGGTTTCTTCACAGAAATAAGAACATTGTTTGCATCGGTACCAGAAGCAAAAATCCGGGGCTACCAAGCTGGCCGTTTTTCCTTCAACGTAAAAACGGGCAGGTGCGAAGTGTGCGAAGGCGGCGGCATGAAAGTGATTGAAATGAACTTCCTGCCAGATGTGTATGTCCATTGCGAAAAATGCAATGGCAAACGCTACAACAGGGAAACCCTCGAGATACGTTATAAAGGAAAATCCATCAGCGATGTGCTGGACATGACAGTGGATGAAGCCTGTGACTTCTTCCAGACCATCCCTTGGCTGTACAGGAAAATAAAAGTGCTGCAGGATGTTGGCTTGGGTTACATCACCTTGGGCCAGTCTGCTGTAACCCTTAGCGGTGGGGAAGCACAGCGTGTGAAGCTTAGTACAGAGCTTGGAAAAAAAGATACTGGCAAAACATTTTATATCCTCGATGAGCCCACCACCGGCCTCCACTTTCAGGATATCAAACTTTTGATGGATGTGGTGAACAAACTGGTAGATAGAGGCAACTCCGTCCTCATCATCGAGCACAATTTGGATGTTATCAAAATGGCCGACCATATCATTGACCTTGGCCCAGAAGGCGGCGATGGCGGCGGTAAAATCCTATTTGAAGGAACACCCGAAGAAATGATAAAAATAAAGGACAGCCATACGGCCAAATTTTTGAAAATTGAAATGCAATCTTAAGTAAACAATAAGTGCTTTAATGCATTTAAGCAATTGTCATTGCACCATTGCTACTCATAATATATTTCATTGCGTAGCTTGTAATCGGGCAGTAAGTTTTTGATTTTTTCAGTACTCTGCCTAACTGCTTCGGTTTTTTCCCTTTTATTGCTGAGTAATTGCTCTTTGCTGGGGGCAGGTGTTCCAGTAACATAAACTAGTGCCGTTGCAATGTCATCCATGCTTCTTATCATGCTATAAATTTGGTTCAGGTGTACCATCAGCACATCGGCCAGTTCATTATTGCCCCTAGCAATATTGAGGTTCCTTAAACTTGTTATGTAGGCGTTTGTGATGGATATTAGATTTGGGGAGCGTTGTGTTATTGATTTGGCATAGAAACGTAAATCTTTGTTGGTAGTTGCATTTTCAATATTCATATACGATTCTGTAAAATTGGAAAGGATTGGATAGAATTTATTACTTACCAATTGGAAAATAGCATAAACCTCCTTAGCCTGTTCATCTTTAGGTTTTGAAGGAGCAATAACAACTGGTGTCCCTTTTCCTTTATTGCCCTTTGGTATTTTCCAGATACTGGAATAATTATTAGTTACCGCATACAAAATAGCCTTGTTGTAAGTCATTATTTCAATAGGCCCTGTTGTGAGCGAAGCAAATTCATGCCAGTTTTCATTGGCGTATTGAAGAACTGCATAGCCATTACCACTTTTATTTTTACCTGCAAGCAATGGTTCGCCTGCCTCATTCATGGTTAATGCATCCATCCAGTTGCAATCATAACCATCCTGTTTGCAAAAAATCTCGTTCCATTTAGTGCCATCCCATTTCATGAAATACGTGGGGCCGCTGCCTTTTCTAAAGTCTCCTCCAGCATACACCGTTCCATTTGAAGTTACTTCTATACTGCTGATCCTATCCCTTGTCCTGCTGAAAATTTTTTTCCATCTTGTGCCATCAAACATAAATACCACATTCTCATGATTGGATGAAGCACCTGTTTCCCAACAGTAGCTGTATATATTTCCTTTACTGTCTGCAGCTATTCCTTTGCTCAGGTATTTTTCCAAGGCATGTCTTATGGTACTGTCGTCTTCATAACTATCATAGGGTACCCAAGTACTGTCTTTTAAAGTAGCCAAATAATGCTTGCCCTTATCCCCATCAAAAACACCTTTCACTACTAGTTGTCCATTTGGCAACTTGGAAACATCACGTATATAACCATTGGTTGATCCCAACGAAATGGTGTCCCAGCCTTTACCGTTCCAGTGGTTTAACCTGTAGTTCATCGTCCAGGAAGAACCTATTGCATATAGGTTGTTTCCTGTAGTAAAAAGTGAAGAAGGCTGCCCAGAAAAGTCGGCGGTAATATCCGTCCAAGTGCTATCCCTGTAAACCATTATTCTATGGTTTCTATAGTCTTTGCTTCTTATTACATACAGGTTACCCTTATTGTCGGTTGTTGGATTAAGATAAGTATAACCTCCCTTGTTTGGCGTAATGTCAGTGGCGTTTTGTGCTTGGGTACTTAATGATAGCAACAAAAAAGCATACAGGATTCGGTATTGATAGTTCATGCCAGTTGGTTTACGGTAAAAATATAAAGTGGTATTTGGTTGAACTATACGTGTTGGATGGTATATTGGCTTGAATTAAAAGCAGAGCCTTATCTTTAAAAACTGGCCGATTAAAATCATAACCCCTTTGTATGGACTTAGACAAACTCAACATACTTCCTCCATGGGACGAGGAAAAAATGAGCAAACTTGGTTTGAAAAAAGGCGATGAATGGAAGAACAGGAAATATTATGAAGCTGTAAGGGCACTGTACATTAATTGGAGGGAGTTTTTTGAAATGGTGCATGCTTTTGCCGACAACCTTACTGATGCCGAAGAAGATTCGGAAGATTCCTACGAATACTCCAACAAATCATTGCTTTACCAGAACATCATGCCCATCGGTGCAAAAATCATCAGCATTGTTGGCATTGATAGTTATGTGCTTAGAATGGAAGTGGCGGCATACATCAGGTACAATTGCATTGAAATGATGGAACAAGTAGCTACGGCTGTTATGCTTGGTTATGCAGACGCCAAACATGAAGTGGTACTGGAAGAAGCCTTGGAAAAATTTCAGCAATTGTTCAAGAATTGGGTAGACACGTTTGAACAAGATGACTATGAAGATGAATGGGGACTGTTTATTTAACAATAGCCAATGTTGCAAATTGCAATAAACTAATGAACAAAAATAGCTGTAATGCCCAGCACAATAATTCCTACCAAAACATAGACAAACTCTGTGGCATCATCCGATGTAGTTAAACCTCTTTTCATAAACGCAGTTTAGTTGCTTACTTATCAGACGAATATTTGTCTGCCAAGGTTGCAATTAACCACGCAAATATTATCCCACTTAAATAGCAGACTAAGTCGCTCCACAGGAATCCCCAGCCCAGTAGCATCTTGCCCAGAAAAGTTCTCCTGATATCATCAAGCCATGGGGCATGGTACAGTTCCGAAACTTCAATAGCCACCGTAAGCAAATAGGAGTAGAGCACCACCTTCCACAAAGCAGTTCTTGCCCAAATGGCCCTGAACAGAAAAACAAACATGCCAGCCCATAAAGCGTCCCCACCATATTCCGCAATAAAAGGATGGAACCATTGTGGCTGCTTCCTCGTAGCAAGCCCAATGGGAATAATCAGCAGGAAAAGGATAAAATAAAGGATGCGTCTTTTTTTCATGGCGAGGGAGGTGTTGAAAATCGCTGCAGTTTTCTTGTCTCTGTGCTTCAGTGGCAATTAAGCAAATCACGTAGTGGTTTTCACCATCTTAATATGGTCAATCCCGTCTTCATCATACACTTCACTGCACTGCACAAAGCCAAACCCCTCATAGAATTTTTTCAGGTAAAGCTGTGCACCAATCTTAATATTTTGCTTTCCGAATAAGCGGTAACACGCCTCAATTGATTGCTGCATCAAAGCCTTGCCTGCACCATTGCCCCGGCATTTGGGTGAATTAACTACACGGCCAATAGACATTTCAGTATAAGTAACACCAGCAGGCACCAACCTTGTATAAGCCACCAATCCATCTTCATTAAAACCCATTAAGTGGTAGCATTGCTGGTCAATATTATCTGCATCCTGAAAAACACAGTCCTGCTCCACCACAAAAACCTCATTGCGTAAACGTATAATCGCATACAGTTCATGCACCGTCAGCTCATCAAAATACTTGCAGGTCCATTGTAATTGCATCGTTGAAAGTTCAATAGGTTGGAATAGGTTGAATAAGTTGAACAGGTTCACCGAGCAGCAACTAACTTCTTTAATTCTTTGAATCCTGTACAAACCAACGGAACTCCTTGAAAATTGAAAACGAAGTTTTCAACCTTCGTGTCTTTGTGCCTTCGTGGTAAAAAATTGTTGTTATAGTTCCAAGGTTCAACGATTAAATGTTTCCAAACAACCAGTACTGGAAACGTCTTCAACCTTTTAAACCCCTTGAACCTTTTCAACTTTTTAAACCTCCCCTAATCCTCCAAATGGATGGAAAAAGTAATCATCCTCGACTGTATCTTTTCAAACACATTGGAGTACTTCAAATGGGGGTCCCGAGCATGGATATTCGTCAGTCCGTAGCTGAACTTTATTTCAGGGGAAAAAGTAACAAAAGGCAAATAGAAATTAAAGCCAATACCAGCCTCCAAAGCAAAATCATTCTTCTTCAGCTTCACCAAATCCTCCGCATTACGGGCAGCCGAGTTGCTGGCAAGGTCCATATCAAACTTCACCCCGCTCAATAAATAAGTACGGAAATTATTGAGCCTGTCCGAAGTGAATTTCAATTGGAAAGGGAAACTGACAATGGTGGAAGGCAGTATCTTTTTCTCCACCTTATCAGGGTAATTAGTGTGGTAAGTAAAATATTTGGCACCGCCAATCACCAATTGGGGATTTACCCTGAACTCAAAAAAATCGTTCAGCTTCAAAGTGCCCAACAGCCCCAATGATATACCACCACTGGCACCCGGCTCCACACTAAATACACTGTCATCCTGAACAAACTTTATATTCTTTGTCGCAGCAAGGTAGCTACTGTTATAGGCCAGTGTAATGCCAAAATAATAAGGCATATTATCGTGGTCAGGCCTATTGAGCTGAACATATTGTGCCTTTGCAAAACCAACAAACACAAACATCAAAAACAGGATAATTATTTGCTTCCGCAGTAAATGGTACATATTCCTAAGCTGAGCGTTTTTAAATAAGATTGAGTAAATCCTGCTTCATTCATGATGTTTAAAAAGGGTTGCCCTTCAGGAAAAGCCTGAATGGAGCCGTTAAGATATTGATAAGCATCCTTGTTTTTTGCAAACATTTTGCCAAAATTGGGTGCAATGACATTCATGTACAGTTTATAGAAGCTGCTAAACGCTGATTGCTTCGGTTTGGAAAACTCCAAAATCACCACTTTGCCGCCCGGTTTCAGTACACGGTACATGTCCTTTAAGCCCTTATCAAGGTGCTCAAAATTGCGTACCCCAAAAGCCACCGTCACCGCATCAAAGCTATTATCGGGAAAATTTATCTTTTCACTGTCGCCCGTAAACAGCTCAATACTGTCCTCCAGGCCAGCCTTGGCAATCTTCTTCCTGCCAAACTCCAGCATGCCCTCGCTAATATCAATACCGGTAATCTTTTTTGGATGCAGCATCTTGTAAGTAAGCAAAGCCACGTCTGCCGTGCCCGTGGCCACGTCCAAAACGGTTTGGGGACGCAGGTCCTTCAATTGCTTAATCGCCTTCTTGCGCCATTGCACATCTATGCCCACACTTAAAAAGCGGTTCAAAAAATCGTAACGGAAAGCAATATCATTGAACATTTCCGCCACCTGCTGCTTCTTGCCCAAACTGCTGCCGCTATTGGGCACTATCGTATCATGTGCAAATTTTGCCATACGCCGCGAAGATAAGGGGTGGGAAGGCTTTGCTGCTTACGATTAAGGGTTAGAGGGTATTTTGCAAACAACAATTCCTGTACATTTTTGTGCATGTAAACCGGGCTACACTTAATTCATTCCAAAACTACAATCCTGCAAATGAGACTCCTGCCAACCCTTCTCGCCTTACCATTATGTTTGGCCATTTTTTTTTCAGCGGCACAAACAGGCCAATCAGATGAACTAAAAACAATCGAACAGAAAATTGCCGCCGCAAAAGAAGATACCACCAAAGTAAACCTGCTATTGGATGCTTCGGATATGGTGGAATATGGCGATTCTGCAAAAGCATTCCGTTATATAGAGCAGGCTTTTGCCCTTGCGGAGAAGCTGAAAGAACATCAATTGGTTGCCACAGTCATAAACGTTAAAGCCATCGTGTATGATTCCCATGAAGACTATCCAAAAGCCATAGCAACCTACCATATTGAACTGGCCTATATGCACAAGCATAACGTATTGAAAAAGCTTGGACCTGTTTACAACAATGTGGGCAACTCCTTTTTAAACTGGGAAAAGTTCGATAGCACTTTGTTCTACTACCAAAAAGCACTGGCTGAAAACCTTAAAACAAAAGCCATTAAACCTACAGCCATTGCTTATGGTTCATTGGGCAACTATTACCAAACCATTGGCGATTTTGAAACGGCTGCAGAACACCAATTGTTGGCCTTAAAATACAAAGAGCAGTTGAAAGATATTGAATCAATTGCACATACACAGAGCAGTTTGATAGTGCTATTCAAAGATTTGAAACAGTATGATGATGCCTTGTATTATGGCAAATTAGCAGAAGCCAACTATGAGAAAGCTGCTAACCCCAGAAGCTTGGTTATCGTGAATGTGAATATTGGGCTCGTTTATTCAAGAATGAAAAAATATGATTCTGCCATTGCCCGTTACCAAAAAGCCATTTACTATACCACCAAAGCATCTTTCCTCAATGGCAAGCAAACAGCATACAACAATATGGCCCTTGCCTACCGCTTAAACGGTGAACCTGCAAAAGCCTTGGCTGCACTGGATTCTGCTTGGGCAACCACAAACAGAGGTGGAAGTTATTATGTCAAGTTTGCATTCAGTTCAGAGTATGTAAATACCTATGTTGGCAATAAAGAAGCAGCAAAAGCAACACCTTGGGTTGACAGTGCAGCAAAATATGTTGTACTGGCAGATGCTATGAGCAGTAGAAGGGATTATAACCAAATGCTGGCCGAATATTATGAGGCAACAAACAACTATGCTTTGGCCTACAAGCACCAACGCATTTATGAAGAACTTAAAGACAGCATGTTGAATGAAGGCAATGTAAAAACATTACAACTCCTCAAAACAAAATACGAAACGGAAAAGAAAGAAAAACAAATAAAAGAGCAGGAACTGACCATTACCAAGAGGAACTATATTATTGCTGGCATTGCTGCCTTGGTTCTATTGGTTGGCTTGCTTGCATGGTCCTACATTAAACGTTACAGGTTAAAGCAGCAAAAGGAACTGCAGGAGAAACTTCACCTGCAACAGCAAAAAGCCACCATTGATATTTTAACAGCAGAAGAAAAAGAACGCAAACGAATTGCATCGGATTTACATGATGGTGTTGGGCAACTAATGACAGCAGCATGGCTCAATCTGCAAGCTGTAAATACACAAACGGAAAAAGAAAATACGGAGCAATCGCAGCTCATCAATAAAACACTCCATCTAGTGGATGAAAGCTGCAAAGAAGTTCGTGCAGTAAGCCACAACATGATGCCCAACGCCCTTTTGAAGAAAGGATTGGTAAATGCTGTTAGGGAATTTATCCAGCAAATCAATGCAAAAAATACCCAGATAAACCTGCAAGCAGACGGGTTGGGCATTGCCTTGCCAAGCCATGTGGAAACAGTATTGTACCGTGTAATACAGGAGAGTGTAAACAACGTAATCAAGCATGCTGCCGCATCAAGCTTGGACATCAGCATCAATCAGGACAAAGAAGGCATTGATGTGATGATTGAAGACAATGGCAAAGGATTTAATATTGCAGAAGCAGAAAAGAAAGACGGCATTGGCCTGCAGAATATCAAAAGCCGGATACAGTATTTAAAAGGAACGGTGGAATGGAATTCATCTGCCAACAAAGGCACATTGGTCGCCATTCATATACCTGCTAACGTCAGTTAATTGATGATGTATGATTCAGCGGTACCATCGTAAAAAGCGAAGCTTTCTTTTTATGTACTTCATGCCTAAGTGGTAAATAAAAATCATTTGCTTGCAAATGCATTCCAATTGAGCCTATAAAAAACAGTCAAGACAAAGTCAAGTATTTATTTCAATGGGAAGCAAAAACAAAATACGGCTGGCCCTAGTAGATGACCATCAAATAGTCATTGATGGACTCACTGCTGTGCTTAAAGAAGAAAGCCACTTGCAAATTATTGTTACCGCCAACTCCGCTAAAAAAATGCTTGCATTGCTGCAACAAAATGAAGTGGACATCTTGCTCAGTGATATCGTTATGGACGACATGAGCGGCCAGCAACTCGCCAAAGAAGTAAGGCAGCAATTTCCCCATATAAAAATCATTGCACTAAGCATGAGCAGCGTAGGCGAAGTGGTGGAAGAAATGGTCAATGATGCGGACATCTCCGGTTACCTCCTAAAACAAACAGGCAAAGAGGAACTGGTAGCAGCCATCAAAAAAGTGTACAGCGGCGGCATCTACTTCCAGCAAAAAATACTGGACGAACTCGAAAAACAGTCCAACATCAAGAAACAGGTAAGCAATGTAAACCTCACCATCCGTGAAAAAGAAATCATCCTCCTATTGGAGAAAGATTTAAGCAACAAGCAAATCGCCGATGCCTTGGACATCTCCGTAAGAACCGTGGAAACCCACCGCAAAAACATCCTCAAAAAAACAGATACCAACAACCTCCTCAGCCTTATCAAATGGGCCTACGACCATAAAGTGATTGAAAGGAAATAACATATCCCTGACCAACACATTCGCATTGGCCCAAGCTAAATTTTACAGGACAATACTATAACCCCGAATAGCCTTTATTCAGAGGCATCGCTGAATAGAAACAACAAGCCAAAATGTTAGTGCCACAGCTACATCAATCATCTACAGCTTGGCCTCCCTCTCCCTTGGAGAGGGAATGATGGTGAGGAGGCTAACAAGCACTCGTTCTCTATGTAAAATAAAAATCGAGAATCAGCCATTTCGCCATCAATCGAACAGCCAGCCCTTCGCCAATCCCGTGCAGGATGCCAATAAGCACCTCATCTATTACGGTTCCGATGCAATCGGAATTGGTCCCGATGCAAAGCTAATCGGGATCCAAAGCAATAGATGCAGTGCTGGACGAAACTTTCAGGTGACCATGCAGTTAAACAAAACATAGCCAGCCAGTAATCAAACTCAACCAGCTACACCTAGGGTGGCGTGGGCGGACAAACGGGCGGAGCCATCGGGTTGTCCTTGATTTTTTTTGGTTCTTTTTTTTATCAAGAAAAAAAAGAACGTGCCCATTAGAATGGCATGTCTTTAATAAAAAATGTGTCCACACGATCGTTTTTTTCGGGATAATGAGGGTGGGGCTCCTACCATATCAACGGTATATACATCCCTCCCCATCCACCTACGTTTGCCCCCATCAAATTAATCAACAGCAAAAACCTACAAACATGAACAAAAAAACCATCCTATTGCCAATCCTCGCATTGGCAATGGCACTCAATGCACCAGCACAAATCTGGAAAAAGAAAGCCAAAGAAGAACCAGCAGCCGACACCACTGCTCCCAAAAAAGAAGAAGAAAAGAAAGAGAAAAAAGAAAAAAGCGGAGGCGGTTTCTTTCAAAAAGTAGTGGGCAAGCTCGCCAAAGGTGCAGCCAAAGTTGGTGGTGGCGTAACGGGTGCCACCAAGAGCACGGCAGACCTCAGTGTGGTGGAGCCACATATCTTTTTGATGAACAACTTATTGCCAAAAGAAATAGGCACCATCGACATGGATTTCTTCAATGGCTGGAAGAGCGGAGGCGATTTTGTGGGCGTAATGTTCATGCCAAAAGACAGGCTGTTCATGTACAAAATGGATGGTTCCATAAAAATGGACGGCAAGGATGCAGACTACCAAAGCACCGGTGTGTACACCAAAATATTTGACCCTAGTTCAAATGCAAGAACCTTGGAACTGGAAACAAAAACCGGACAGAAAGCCAGGTTCACATTAAAGCCAAACAGCAACCAAATAAAACTCGTCTCCATCAACAACAAAACCACCAATTGCGATATAGACATCAGCAAAGATTTCTCCATACAGGTTGCCAACTATTCATCACGCCCCAATGCCCTAATCAAAGTAAGAATAGTGGCACAGACCATTGGCATACGTACCACCTATGATGTGGGCAACTTCAATGCTGCCCCATCCATCACCATTCCCGGTTATATATTGAAGCATATCAACAGCACCAACAAAGGCATGAACTTCAAAAATTGCTACCTCATTGTGGATGATGCAGCATTGCTGGAGCTAAAAGATGAAGCAGGTGGTTACAGCGAACCCATCAAGTACATAGCCATGACCAGTTCTGCCTTGCCAGTAAAACTTTCGGCAGACCCGAAAATTTTTGAAGGGCTGGAAGCAGAAGCCACCGAGAAATTTGCTGCTGGCAAAGTGGACTACTCCTTTGCCAAGCCCAATGCCTACAACGGCAGACCATTGGAACAGGTAAAGAAAATAGCCGTGACCACATTCGCCATCAGTGGAACAACCTATTTCTACGACAAAAAAGAAAACAAGTTCCTTGACCAGACCACCACCAAAGAAGCAGAATTCCCACAGATACCAGATGCCAAGCTAACCGCCATATTGGAAAAAATGTACCCGCAACTAACCAAGATTATTGAAGAAGAATTGGGGGCATCCTTCCTGCCAGCAGAAACAGTAACGGCAACAAAAGATTACCAATCCATTGCCAGGTATTCCAATAGCGATGCCAACACAAAAGAGCATTTCTCCAAAGCCTACAAAGGGCTGCGTCAGTTGCCTGCTGTACTGCCATTGGCCGTAACATTCAGTGGCGAAAACGCACTTTTCAAAGCCACTGGAGCCAACGCCCTGCTCAAAGTGAACCTCAACCTCCAAATAAGCTTCGACAAAAAAGCCATCCTTCAACCCATTCTTGAAGTGGAACTGTTAGGGGAGAAGAACGGTGGCGATTTGGGCATGTCCCTCACCAAATATTTCACGGCAGAAATTACAGGCGAAGGCTTCCCCATCAAAAACAAAAAAGAAATTACCGATGCAGTGCTTGACAATGAAGTGGTACGCATGGACGACCTACTGGCCATGTTCAGAAAAGGCCTGCAGGACCTGAAAGCAAAAGAAAAAGCAAATGGTGAGTATGCACCCATATGGAATTTGCAGAAGTAGGTCTCTGTAAATATTGATGCTGTTGATCAATTGCCCCTGTAGAACAGGGGCTTTTTTTGCCACGAATGCACGGATCAGCACGAAAAATAGCTTGATAAAGTTTAAAAATAAATCACCTATCTAAGAATCAACCACTATCCCACTAATGCTGCTGCTCTTGTTGCCTCCTCTCGAACGTTATTCTCCTAAGCACCTCATCCGTTTGGTCTCTGCGAAGCAGGATTAGCCCTAATGCCAATCCTATCGTTTCGATACATCTTTTATAATGTATTTTCCCTCGGTAAATAAAATCGAAAACCGGCCATTAGTCATCAATCGAACAGTCTCCCCTTCGCCAATCCTGTGCAGGATGCCAATAGGCACCTCATCTGTTACGGTCACGACGCAGTCGGGATTGTATCCCGATGCAAAGCGAATCGGGATTCAAAGCAACAGATGCAGTGCTGGACGAAACTTTCAGGTGACCATGCAGTTAAACAAAATATAGCCAGCCAGCAATCAAAATCAGCTAGCTACACCTATGGTGGCGTTGGCCGGACAAATGCACGGAGTGGTTCATGTTGTCCTAGCCTTTTTTTGTTACTTTTTTGTGGCAATGACAAAAAAGTAAGAACCTCCATCAGCATAACCACCAATCCCACAACATTTATTACTCAAGAAACAAAAGAAGAATGCACAAGCAGGCATCTCTAATAATCACCCAATCTTAAAAACATACCACTCAACAAAACCCTCAAAAAAGAAACCTGAGACCTAGCCCTCCCTACCATATCAACGGTATATACCCTACCTCCCCCATGCTCTATGTTGCACCTTCAAACGCAACAATATGAAACAATTAAACCTACTTCTCATCACATTGCTTTCAACCTTTGTGTTGAACGCACAAAACCCATTAGTCATCAAAACGGTTGGCAGCACAGATACCGAGCCAGCAGAAACCAGTGTTCCCATGCCGCAAACAAGGCGCTGGAACGGCAAGTACTTTTACACCAGCAAAGGTGCCGCCACCGGTTCCATCAACCTTTCAGTAACAGATGGCACCGCAGCAGGCACGCAAAAAATATTCACCTTTACCAAAGCTGTTGGCTCCTCCATTGTTAGTGTGGGTGTATATGCACCTGCACAAAACTTCATGTACCTGGGGGTAGTAAGCACCTTTCCTTTCGCTGGCGGCAGCACACCGCAGCAGTATGATTTATGGAAATCAGATGGTACCACCGCAGGAACGGTGCTGATAAAATCATTCAGTACAACCACGGCTGGCCAGGTGCTGTTCCATAGTTCAGGATATGCCAATGGCTATACCAATCTTTCAGTAATGGGTGACATGATGATTTTTAGGGGATATGAAGCGGCTACTGGCACTGAAATCTGGAAAACAGATGGCACCACTGCTGGTACAACCGTATTAAAAGACATCAATGCTGGCACAAACGGAACGGCCCCTTGGCATTTTGGAAAGGCGGGCGGCAAAATGGTTTTCTCCTCCAATACTGGGTTATGGGCCACAGATGGTACGGAAGCCGGAACACAGCTCATCAAAGCATTTGATGGCTTTTCGGTAGGCAGTTATATAGCTGAAGGCGGCAATAATTTCAGGAACAAGTATTTTTTCTATGCAGGCACGCCTGCAGATGGCATTGAACCTTGGGTAACGGATGGCACTGCTGCTGGCACCAAAATGCTGAAAGACTGCAACCCCGGCACAGCAAGCGGTTTGCCCTTTGCCACCACTGCAAGGAACAGTACCTATTTTATTGCGACAGAAGACTATGCATATTTCCCAACTATAAAATTTGATGCTACTGGAGTGTCAACAGGTAGCGGTTTCAGGTTATGGAGAACAGATGGAACGGAAGCTGGAACCATTGCCTTGTCTGATGTGGATTCAAGCAGCACAGCTCCTTTAACAGCAGCAGGAAGGCACAATCTCTATATGTTATTGGTGGATCCTGCAAGTGGTTTTGGTGGACGGACTTTCCCCTTTATCAGTAATGGCACTGTGGCTGGCACAAGACGTGTAAACAAATCAAATGCCTCTGCTGGTAACCTCATTGCCTATAAAGATGCTGGATGGTTTTCTGCACCTACAGGGGAAGTAACTTCCACCAACCAGTACGATAATGAATGGGCAAGAACAGATGGCACATTGGCCAATACAGGGAAAGCATTTGATATTTATCCCGGTCAGGCAACCGTTGGGCCAGTTACCTATTATTCAAGCGGGCTGCCTTACCAACCTTTTGAACTGAATGGCTATATGTACTTCTTTGGCAAGAACAGTACTGCTACACATCTCTTCAGGTACAATGGCGATTTCACCTACAATGGTTCACAAACAGGTGGCCGTTGGAGGGACAGTGCCAACTGGAACAGCATGCTACCTCCCGGCATTACTGATACTGTTTATGTAAACACGGGAACTGCCAATGCCTTGAATGTGGATGGACAAAAAGCCTATGCGGGTTTATTGCAGATGCAGGCAGGCACCACCATCAACTTTACCAACGCAACAGATAGCTTATTTGTCAACAATACCTTATCCACTGCTTCCAACAATAATTTTACAGGTAATGGTGTACTGGTACTAAAAAACATAAGCAACGAATCAGTGCAATTAAGCAATGGTTTCACCGCCAACAATATGTCCATACAAAGCAATAGCAACCTGCAAAATGGAACAGTAACCATCAATGGCCAATTGAACCTGGGCAATGATGCCAAGCTTTTACTCAACAGCAACAACATTGTATTGGCTGGCAACACATCCACGGCCACAGGAAACCCCACCAGCTACATCGTTACCAATGGAACGGGCAAACTGACGGTGCAAAACATGGGTACAGGAGCTAGGGCAACCGTCGTCAACTTCCCCATCGGCACAGCCAATCATTACAATCCCGTGCAGTTTACCAACACGGGCACGGCAGATAACTTTTCCATCCGTGTGCAGCCAACAATCAATGGTGCGTACACAGGGGAAAATGCCTCGGGCAACCCCTACTTTGCAGGGGCAGTGGATGCCACATGGTTCATCACGGAAGAAACGGCAGGCGGCAGCAACGCAAGCATCAACCTGCAATGGAACACTGCACAGGAACTATTGGGCTTTGACAGAAACCAGAGCAGGTTGGGTCATTACACAGGCGGCAACTGGACAATGGGCACAGCAGGTGCAGCTACAGGCAGCAACCCATATACCTACACAGGCACAGGCATCACGAGTTTTTCACCCTTCGGCATCTTCAACAGCAATGCCGCACTCCCCATCTATTCCATCAGGTTATCAGTCAGTAGGACAAACAGCAACAACCGTTGCTCCTGGAACATCGTAGCCACAGATGCAGACAAAATGGAACTCCAAAAATCAACCGATGCCATTCATTTTACTTCATTCAACAATCAATCATTTACTGCCATGGGTTCCTATGACGATGCCAGCCCTTCAAACATCGGCAAAACCTATTACCGCATAAAGCTCACCACCAAAAATGGCCAAGCATCCTTCAGCAATATTGTATGGATAGACAACAGGCAAGCAAACGGTATAGTGGTTTACCCCACCCGCTTCACCTCGTCATTCACCGTACAGAACAACCAAACCGAAACCCTCCAATTGCAAGTGTTCACCTCAGATGGGAAACAGGTACATCAACAAAAAATATTGCAGGGAACAACCATCATAAACCTATCCCCATTACCCCAAGGCAATTATCTATACAGCCTAACAAATGGGCAGGAAAAAGTGGCCACAGGCAAATTAGTGAAGCAGTAATCCAAGAGCCAGCAAGCGTAAGTCGGGAAGCCAACAACAATTTCCCGACTTCCTTACCCTACCTGCCGTCCGTTTCCCAGTAAACAAAAGACAAAGCGAACCTTAAAACAATCAGTAATAAACCAGTAGCCAGTAGTAAACAAGCCATCAATTCAACTTCCCATCTTCTTTACTTCCCGGCAAGCCAAAACAGCGAAGCTTTTCCCTTTGTGTCTTCGTGCCTTAGTGGCAAAAAATAAAAACTCATTTGTTCACAAATGTTTCAACAGTATTTACCAGCACTGGCACACAGCCAGTAAATCGCAAAACAGCATCCCTCTTCCCATCTTCTTTCCTTCCCGGTAAACCAAAAAGCGAAGCTTTTCCCTTTGTGCCTTCGTGCCTTAGTGGTAAAGCAAAATCATTTGTTTACAAATAGTTCAACAGTATTTACTAGCAATGGCACACCGCCAATAAATCGCAAAACAGCATCCCTCTTCCCATCTTCCTCCCTTCCCGGTAAAAACAAAACAGCGAAGCGTTTCCTCTTTGTGTCTTCGTGCCTTAGTGGTAAATAAAGTAAAGTGGTAAATAGAGTAAAGCGAAGCTCTTTACCACCACTAGCAAAAACAGTTGCCAGTAAGCAAATCGTAAAGCCATCAATTCCTCTTCCCATCTTCTTTCCCTCCCGGTAAAAACAAAACAGCGAAGCGTTTCCCCTTTGTGCCTTCGAGTCTTAGTGGTAAAGCAAAATCATTTGTTTACAAATGTCTACCCACCTTCACAAACCCATAACCCATAACCCTCAACCCGTAAACCCTAACCCTTAATCCCTCCCTCTCCCCCAAACTGTGGAATCCCTCCCACACATCCCCTTCCCATACCCAATTACCTATATCCCTAAAAACCCAAAAACCAACTGGCAAGCCTTTTGATTTCAACACACTAACATCCGATTGCCCGGACATAGCTGTATCCGGGCATCCGGAACAACACAAACCATCACATGACACTGCATCAATTCAAAACAATGAACGGCCCAAACCAATTGGTGACACTCGTTGATAATGGTGTCTTCCTGGCAGAGTACAGCACGCCCAACCTATCCTATCGCCTCTACCAAATTGATGGGTTCTATATAGAAGGCATCTTCTCCATGAATGGCAACGAAACAGCCATCCTACGCCTGTACCCCTTCAACGAAACAGCCAATTTGGACCGCTACCTGCAGCAAATAAGCCTTGACGGGCTGCTGCAATAGATGCAGGTCCAACAGTCCCCAGTCAAAAAACGCATAACGATTCCATACCATTTCCATTACCATCTAAAAATAACCACATGCCTTCAAAAAAATTGACCGACAGCAAGCAGGCCGACCTGCAGCCCGATACCGAATCGGGTGATGGACAGTTTATGACCACCAACAACGGTGTCCGCATCAATGATGACCAGAACTCCCTCAAAGCAGGGGAGCGAGGCTCCACCTTGTTGGAAGACTTTATCCTACGTGAAAAGATTACGCATTTTGACCATGAACGCATCCCCGAACGCATTGTGCATGCAAGGGGTTCGGCGGCACATGGTGTTTTTGAGCTGTACAAGCCCATACCCCAGTATTCCAAAGCTGCATTCCTCAACAACACAGGTACCAAAACCCCCGTCTTCGTCAGGTTTTCCACCGTGGCAGGCTCCCGTGGCTCCACTGACCTTGCCCGTGATGTAAGGGGTTTTGCCGTAAAGTTCTATACCGAGGAAGGCAACTTTGACCTCGTGGGCAACAATATGCCCGTCTTCTTCATACAGGATGCCATGAAGTTTCCCGACCTTATCCATGCCGTGAAGCCCGAGCCGCACAATGAAATACCGCAGGCAGCTTCGGCACATGATACCTTCTGGGACTTTATCTCCCTCATGCCCGAATCTGCCCACATGATTATGTGGGCCATGAGCGATAGGGCCATACCCCGCAGCCTCCGCATGATGGAAGGCTTTGGTGTGCACACCTTCCGCCTCATCAATGCCGAAGGCGTGGCTACCTTTGTCAAATTCCATTGGAAACCATTGCTCGGCGTGCATTCCGTGGCATGGGACGAAGCCCTCAACATTTCCGGCAAGGACCCCGACTTCCACAGGCGTGACCTTTGGGAAGCCATTGAAAAAGGAGCTTTTCCCGAATGGGAGCTGGGCATACAAGTCATTCCCGAAAGCGACGAACACAAATATGAATTTGACTTATTGGACCCCACCAAACTGGTACCCGAAGAACTGGTACCCGTTCAGCGAATAGGCAAGCTCACCCTCAACAGGAACCCCGACAATTTCTTTGCAGAAACTGAACAGGTAGCTTTCCATGTGGGCAATATCGTTCCCGGCATAGACTTTACCAACGACCCCCTCATGCAGGGACGCCTGTTTTCCTATACTGATACGCAGCTCATCCGTTTGGGCGGTCCCAACTTCCATGAAATACCCATTAACAGGCCAGTAGTGCCCGTGCACAACAACCAGCGTGACGGCCACATGCGGCAGACCATCAATAAGGGACAGACTAGCTACCATCCCAATTCATTGGGTGGCGGTTGCCCCTTCCAAGCCAAGATGGCCGAAGGCGGTTTCACTTCCCATGCAGAAAGGATAGATGCCAAGAAAGTAAGGGAACGCAGCAAGAGCTTCTTGGACCATTTCAGCCAGGCCACCCTGTTCTTCAATAGCCAGTCACCCGTGGAGCAGGAGCATATCAAAAATGCACTGAGCTTTGAACTGAGCAAGGTGGAAACACTGGCGATTAGGGAAAGGATGCTGGGCATACTGGCACAAATTGACAAAGGACTGGCACAGGCTGTTTCCGCCAATATAGGCGTAGCCGTGCCCAAACTAACAGGCCAACTCAATTTCAGCGTGCCAGCAGATGCAGACCCCAAACAGTACAACTCCATCAAAGCACAAAGCTCACTGGAAAAGTCAGCAGCATTGAGCATGGAAAACACCGTGAAGGATTCCATCAAAACAAGAAAGATAGCCGTATTGATTGCCGATGGCAGCGATGCCCTCTCCTTCAATGCCATGAAAAAGGCACTGGAAGCAGAAGGGGCCACTTGCGAAACCATCTCCACCAAACTGGGCAATATCAAAGGCGTAAACGGAGTAGCCATTCCGGTGGACAAGCCTTTCTTCAGCACTGCATCGGTATTCTATGATGCCGTGTACATACCAGATGGGGCAAAAGCTGCCGAGGCATTGGCGGCCGAGCCGGATGCTATTGAATTCCTTAACCAAGCATTCAAGCATTGCAAAGCCATTGCGGCAGGAGCCAATACAGGGGCCCTACTAGATGCCACCGCCTTTGCCAACAAAATAGAGGGGGATGCTGGCGTATTGGTGGGCAGTGCCAAAAACCTGCCCAAGCAGTTTATCGCTGCCATAGCCCAGCACCGTTTCTGGGATAGGGAAAAAGCGAGGAAAGTGCCAGCCTAGCGTACTGGCAAATAAACAATGTATTCTATTTCCACTCCAATAACCAAGTATGCCAGAGGGCGGCCCATTGCAGGGTCGCCTTTTGTTTTTAAGGCTTTGTTATAACTGCATCTTGTTTTAAATGCAAGCTTTCGTCGGCTTTATACCGTCTTTACTCCGTCCTGATACCGATGAAAGACCGACCATATCCGCTTAATAGGTAAAAGCTGTGGCTTCGACTATCGATAACTTAAAAAAATGGGGCTGTTTCCAGCCCCCGCCCTGCGACTAGGCCTAATCCCAATGTGTTTCTCCATGTATAAAATATATTCCCAAAAAACTGATAATAGTTTCATTTAGGGCTGGTTCCGTTTCAACAATCAACACTTTAAGTTTAATACGCCATCAACTAGCCGATTGCAAAAAAAATGGGGCCGTTTCCAGCCCCTGCCCTGCAACGTTGGCCCAATAATATTTTACCAAAATCAACTTTTCTTCCGCTTGCATTTCTTCACCTTTACACTTTTGCCAACCACGGTAGAGGGCTATCCACCTTAGCCGCCTCCTTCCGCAATAGCCAACTTGCTTCCACCAGCCTCAATATTGCATCGTGCAGCATAACAAAATCATCCTCCATTATTGTTTCTTTTTGCAGCATGGAGATATATAGCCACTCACGCAGGTAATGCCGTATATCGGGCAAACTATAGCACTCAAAAAACTCCTCTACCAGCAACATGGGATTATCAACTGCCGACTAGGATAAATAAAAAGTCTGTTGGTGATGCCACGGAGGCATTTTGTCGGTGATTAAAGGGAATAATTTGCTCGACATAAATAAAATTTATCAACACTGCAAAATACATAAAAAGGTTTTATTGATACAAAATTTGTATTAATAAACTCAAATAAAGTATTTTCTTATGAGTAAAGCGATGGATAACAACTGCTTGCAATACCCATTATGATTAACATCATTCAATTATTGAGTAGTTTTAAACAATTAAAGAACTGTAATGGAAGAGAAAATCAAGATAAATCGGCTGAAAGTAGTGCTTGCTGAAAAAGACATTAGCCATAAAAAACTGGCTGAGAGAATAGGCATGGTGCCTAATTCAATTACTCGTATATGCAATAATGAGAGTCAGCCATCCTTAATGGTGCTTAGACAGATTGCGTTGGAATTAGACGTGGATATCAGAGAACTTCTAATTCCTACAAAGAGTGCTAAGCCTTAACGGAATTTGTTGCTATATGAGCAATTAAATATAAGAACAAAATAGACCAGCCTAATTAAATACTATTATATGAAAGTTAACGACGAAACTTATAAATATTATTTCTACTTTATACAGGAACGAATGAGCATTTTTTGGAAAAGATATAATGGGAAAAATCTTCCTTTTTCTGATGATCCTATTTTTCAAAAGTATAAGTTCACAAATGTGTATAGAGCTCAAGATCGCGTTAGCCAATACTTAATAAAAAACGTTATTCAAGCAAGCAATAGTGAATTAAATGAAATAGATGTTTTATTAAGGATTTTAGTTTTTAAAGTGTTTAACAGAATAGAGACTTGGGAATATTTAGAAAATACAATAGGAGAGATTAATCTGAAGTCATTTGATGTAGAAAGAATATCAAAAGTTTTAACAGAAAGAATTAAAAATCAACCAATTTTCAGCCCAGCTTATATGATGACTGGGTCCCATTCAAAATACAATACCTATACGTCTAAACATGAAAAGTGGCTTCAAATGATAAAAGCCGAGTTAATAAAAGAGAAAAAATTTGATAAAATAATAACTTCTAAATCTCTTAAGAATGTGTACGAAATATTGTTGTCATGCTCATTTATCGGAGAATTTTTAGCATATCAATATGCAATTGATTTTAACTACTCAGATGTAATAAATTTTGATGAAAATTCATTTGTTAAGGCAGGCATTGGAGCAATTAGAGGCATAAAAAAATGTTTTGGTAATAGCTCGAAGTATAGTTTTGAGGATTGCATTCAATACACACAAAATAATTTTAAGGAATATCAAACTAAGTATGGTTACTCCGATTTTATACCTCTATTTGGAAGAGAACTGAAATTAATTGATTTACAAAACTGTTTCTGCGAAACGGATAAATATTTAAGAGCAAAAATGCCTGAATTAATTGTCGGAAATAAGAGAATAAAACAGAAGTTTAGTCAATCAAAAGAAAATTTGTCATTTTATTTTCCTACAAAATGGGATATAAACAAAAAATTGAATCAATGCACTTTCAAGAATTCACAGGAATTAACTCTTTTTTAGTAGGAATTTCAAAACTACTTTTAGAAAAAGGCGTAAAGCGAAATGTGAGAGGATTTATTACATATGAAATAAATAATCCTATAATAATAAAAATTTCGAATCCTCTGGCGAGAATTGTTACTATTCCGGAACGTGAATGGAATCATGTATTACCATATGCAGAATCTCTTTGGTTAGCAAGTGGTCGAAACGACATGAAAATGATTGGTACTTACTTAAAAAAGATGTATGATTTTTCTGATGACAATGAATCAATGCGAGCCGGGTATGGGCCACGGTTACGTTTTTTTAATGGTATATCCAAAGATTATAAATCAAATTATTTAAATAAAAATATTTCTGACGTATCAAATTCTATTATTGAGGTTGATCAGTTCGATTATATTGTTAAAGCATTTGAAAAAGATCCATATACGCGACAAGCAATAATTTCAATTACAGATCCAGCAAAAGATTATATCCAAAAAAGCGGAATACTTAAATCAACAAAAGATTTTCCTTGTACAAACAATATACAATTTTTAAGAAGAGGTAATTGCTTAGATGTTATAACTCATATGCGATCTAATGACTTTGTATGGGGTGCATCAGGAGTTAACATTTTTAATTTTACATTTATGCAAGAATATTTTGCAAAGATTTTAAATTTAGAAATTGGTCATTATTATCACATTGTCAATAACTTACATTATTATGATAATTTGAGGAAGAAGGTTGAACTGATTGCAAATGTTAAATCCTATTCAGATGATTTTTTTAGCTATTCAAATAGCATTACAAACTTTAGAGAATTTAGTAATAAACTTCTTTTACTAGAAAACTTTGAACAAGGACTCAGGGAAAAGACAAATTCTATACTGATTGACTTTGAGGATGATTTTTTTAATGACTGGGCGAAAGTGTTTTATCTATTTTATACAAAAGATAACTTAATTGATTTTTGTAATCCTATATTGAATAGGGTTTATAAAAAAAGAAATAAAAATAATTTATGAATAAGTCTGAACAAATGACAGAGCAAGAAGTAAAAAAAATTTTAGATGAGATTGCTACTATTTTATTAAAAAAAAATCAGGATTATGGTGGTGCAAGTTTTGATTTAGGTTTGAATGGGAATATGGTTCATCTTTGGGATAAGGTGAAGCGGTATAGAACGTTAGTAGAAAATAAAAATAACGCTGCTCCTAATTTTGAAAGTATACAAGATACATTATCAGATATAATTGGCTATGCTGTGATAGGGCTAATAATGATAGAGAAAGGGATTGATTAGTTATTTAAATGTTTTTTATTTAGTATACTATCAATGGAAATACTCACTTTTTTAGTGACTAAACTATCAATATAAATAGTTTTAGCTGCTTTAATTTCATTAAGAGTTTTTTCCTCTTCTTGTCTTTTTAAATAACCATATTGCTCTCCCTTATTATCCCAATAACTTTTTATAAAAAGTGTAATAACTGCTCCAATTAATACAGTAAGTAGATAGTGTATATGAATTTTTTTTCTTTCTACATCCTTAATGTCATTTTTTAAATTGGTTTCTAAATTATTTATTTTATCCATTAGCGAGCTAGGAGAAGCCAATTCACCCCGTTTTAACGCATCAACATATTTAACCGGTATTTCATTTTGATCCTGATGATTGTTTGACGAGTTGTATAATTTGTTTTCTGGCAACTCCGTGCTCGTATCTGTAAACCAAATCAAAAAATATGGGTAATCTTTTCTTAAAGTAATGGTAGAAGGGCCTGCATTATAAACAGAAAATAAGATTTTGCCTCGAAATCCTGGGTCAACATGGAATCCTGAAACATTAATCAAGCCTTTTAATTTTTCGCCTGCTTTAATTGAAATGAAAGCAATTTTATTATTTGGCATTTCTAGGGTTTCCTTTGTAAGCAATAAGGCAAATTGACCAGCATTAATTTCAACCGTCTTATTCTTCTCATCTAGAATTTCAATTTTACCTTCTTTAGAGTCTGTTCTATAAGCTTCATTTCCTAATGTAAGTTCGTAAGCTGCCTGATTTATTGCAGTGGATTTAAAATCATCCCCGAAAATTACTTTACTAAGTCGTTCTAAATCAGGTCCGCTGTAAAATGACATAAGTTAAAGATTTAAAAAATTAAAATAATAACAATTATACTTAATTTAGTGCTACAATCCTAAATTATGTCTGATTCAAGTCGTCGTCATCTTTTTATAAGCCATCATCATCAAGATGATGGCGAAGTGAGTAATCTAACTAATTTACTTTCTAAAAAAGGGTTTGATATTAGGAATAGTTCCGTAAGAATGAAGCCTGAAAATCAAAGAAGAATGGATGAGAAACGAGTTAGTAATGAAGTTATTCAACGCATCTTGAGAATGAAAATATCATGGGCAAGCACTGTTGTTGTATTAATTGGCAAAGATACCCATACCAGAAAATGGGTGAATTGGGAAATAGATAAGGCTAATGAACAAGGCAAAAGAATTGTTGGAGTGTATATAAGAGGGGGTACGGAAGCTAATATTCCGCCCAGCTTGGAAAAATATGGTTCCGCAATAGTAAAGTGGAATACTGAAAGTATCTTCAATGCTATAGATGGAAATAACTCGTTCCAGAATCCAGATGGTACAGATCGGTTACCCCCTAACACAAATACTTCATTAGAATGTTAATACGATGCCTAGAGTGTATATATATGTTGTAGATAGAGATTTCGGATTCGCCCCTAATCCTTTTCATGGTTTATGTAGTCTGGCAACGTGTAAGCCTGATATTAGAAATACTGCTCAAATAGAAGATTGGATATTTGGAGTTGGGGGTAAGAATTTGAAAGCTACTGGTAGGTGTATTTTCGCTATGAAAATAACGCAAAAAATAACATTCAACGAGTATTGGACTGATAAACAATACAATGATAAAAAGCCAGTTCGAAATGGAAGTAAGAAAATGATGCTTGGTGATAATATATATTATCAAGACAATGCGAATATTTGGCATCAAGCCCATTCTCACCATAGTTTGTCGAATGGAAATGAAAACACTTATAATCTTAATCGCGATACAAAATCGAAAAATGTTCTAATTTCTAATCACTTTTATTATTTTGGAAGTTCCGCTCCTGTTATTCCAGAGAATATATTTATTGAACTAAATTATCGAAATCGTATTGGCCATAGGGTTTTCGATTTGGCAATAGCCAAAAATATTGTAAAGTGGGTTGAAGAAAACTTTAAAGAATCAATTAATTTAGTTCTTGCTGACCCATTTAATTTTGATCAATGCCATGCACACTATTCTGTTCAAACAAACGCTATTTCAAACTAGTATATGACGCCTGAGAAAAATGAAAATAAGATTAAGCATCTCGAGTTTATTCAATTAGCAATAACACGGATGAATATTAATTCATTTATGATAAAAGGATGGCTAATAACATTAGTAGCAGCAATTTTTGTTTTGTCGAATAAAGATGCTAACAAAACTTTTTTTTGGTTTGCTCCTTTTGTATCGATACTCTTTTGGTCTCTTGATGGTTATTATATTAGTATTGAGAGAAAGTATCGAAAACTATATGATATAGTGCGACTTAAAATGGAATCGACAATTGATTATTCGATGGATATTAGTCAATTTGATGGCGGCAAGAATTCCTTTTTTGTTTGTTTACTTTCATTAACATTAGTGCTTTTCTATCCTGTTGTCATTGTAGCGTCAATTTTAGCAGCAGCTTATTTTAATAAATAAAATATATTTATATAGTTATGATAATATTAGATGAATGCTTCATTATGCTTTTTAAGCAATTCCTTATCTGGTAAAAATTTATCAGGCAATACAATACTTTGCCCTTCTAACTGAAAAAAGTTTTCACTCAAACATGTCACTGCATTTTTCTTTTTGAGTTTACTTGAAACCCGAATAGTGTAATCCTCAGCAGATACCGTAATCAAGAATTTATCAAAAGCCCTATCATGCAAGGCATTTAGGCAAAGCCCATTCATGGGGTTTAGTCGGTTCTTTTCATCCTTGCCCCAAGCCACAATATGGCTGGCTACTAAAAGTTCAGTATTGTCCATGCCTGTTATACAGCATTTATTATTGTAGGTAGCTAATACCATCTTCCTAAAAATATGTTGGTTTACCCTAGTCATTATCAAGCGTTCCTTGGTCAATCCTTTAGGAAACTCAGTTTCATCTATTTCATTTAATTGTTCAATCGTAGTATGCTTTGTTTTTGCCAACAGCATTTCGCTTTCCAGTAATGCCGCATCCCAATTATTGTAGAACTCATTCCAAATGTCTTCTGTTAATTGCCCAGCATTTGGAAGTCCACCTACATTTCTTGCTTTTAAGTTTGGATCCATGCTGGCAAAATTGCCCAGCTTCCTTGCTACTGCACTTGAGCTTCTATCAATTAAACCACCTAATTCAATAATATCCTTATTGCGGCTATGCATCTTGCCAAAAGGCAGTTTGCAATACAGGTTTATCGCCAGTATCAATTCATCCCTAGTCCAAAGCTTTTGCCCTTCTTTCATATAAAGATTAAATCATGCCCCACAATGTAAGCATTTCCGCATCTTCATCTTCAAAGAAGATAAACGCACAATTTCCGTCTAGGCACTTCATCACTAACCGCTTCTCTTTAGTATGATAAAAATCTCCAAGCACCTCGCATCTGGCACCACAATAGGGGCAGGTAGAAGGTTGGTCTATCATGAAAAATATTTCTACTGGCTTAGCCATATTTGCTTAGTCACGTTGCGAATTTTCAACGGCTTGTGACTTTCTTTTATTCCAAAGTGCAAACTGCACAATCTTCAAATACAAGTCAATCGGAAATAAGTGAACTTTTGGTATTGTGCAGAGCTTCGTTTAATTGCCTGATTTACCCAGTTTGGCGTTGCAATTATTTGCTAGTGCAAATTCTTCTTGAAAAAAAGTGATACAAAAAAAAATGAAACCTTTTAAAAGGTTTCATTTTTTTTTGTATCACTTTTCTGGATGTTTTTTTCAAGCCATCCATTATGCCGCCACATGCTTGGCCACCTTTTTTATAGTGGCATAGTGCCAGTTTATAATTTGATAAAATGGGTATGTACTTTTTGGCCAGTAACCGCATCCACAATTGTCAAAAAGTAGGTAGCGGGTAAAAGGCTGCCCAAAGAAAGGTACAGTTCGTTGCTTCCTTTCCTTACTTCGAGTAATTGCTCCTTTACTACACTGCCCAAGGCACTGGTAATGATGGCTTTCTTTTTCCTGTTGTCTGGGGATAGTAACCTTACTGTAAGATAATTGCTTGCAGGGTTGGGATATATTTCAACTATTGAAAGGCGTTCGCTTTCCACATTATTGCCGAGTGCAGCAATATTGCTGTAGGTATATTTTCCATCTTTATCTACCTGCTTAAGGCGGTAATAATTGCTGCTGCCAAGTGGCTGTTTATCTGCATAGGAATAGGTGATGGCCGCATGGCTGTTGCCATTGCCCTGTGCAGGCTCAAAACCAATTTGATAAAAGCTGCTGCCGTCTGCACTGCGTTCCACTTCAAAACCTGCATTGTTGGTTTCTGTGGCTGTAACCCATTGCAGCAGGTTTTGAGCAGCATATTTTTTTGCGGTAAAACTTATCAGGCCCACTGGTAATGCACCGGTGGAAACAGTTTTTGTAACTGAAACTGGGCAGCCTGCCCAATTGGTGTATTTAAGGGTAACATTGAAAGTGCCTGTGGTGGGAAAGGTATAGGTAGGGGCAGCAGCAGTGCTGGAGTCTCCCGTGCCAAAATACCATTTCCTGCTCCAGTTCATGTTCACGGAATTAATATAATCAACAGGGTAGTTAATGGAAAAGGTTATTTTATTGGGCTGGCCCACTGCATTGGTATAGGTAAAGTTGGGTGGGTATGCATCGCATGCTGTCATCACAGGGAAGGAGAAATTTTTGTAGTACAGTTCCCTATTGCCCTGACTGGGGCCGGGGCCACAATTGGAAGAAGTGATGGCCACCTGTGCAAAGCCACTTACCATTGCCTTAATACCAGTGTAATAGGGATCTTGATAGCTGCCCATATAACCATAGCCCGTTCCCTCATATGGGTCAGGGGTATATTCACGCCAGATAGTGGGATAGGGCGTACTGTCCACCCCATACACATTGTAGCTATATGCTTTAAAGTTTACCCAAAAAGGGAACAGTGGGTCGGGAACTGCTGTAATGTACACCTGTTTTTGTGTGGGTACCCTTACGGTAGTTGTAAAGGTATCTGTGCAGCCTATGCTATTGTCCTGCATGATATGCTTTACGGGAACAATCAATGAGTCCAAATTATACTGGTTGGTTTGTGGATAGTTGCAGGCAGCACCGGCCCCGGCCCCACCCCTGATATAGTTAAATGTTTGCCCATCATTGCCCTCTGAATAGAACCTTCTGGAGTAGCTATTGGTGCTGCCGGTAGTAATGGTATCCCTTCCATAAAGTATCCACTTATTAATTTTTGAACCATTGGCGGCATTGGGTTTTCCGGTGAACAGCAAATCCTGTGCGGCAGTGGCGGTGGTTCTGAAATTGGCATTGCAGGCAGTAGGAATATCCACAAAAACCACTATTGGCCTTGTAACCACACAACTGGTCCATAGATTGGTGATGGTAGCATTTACTGTGTAATACTTAGAGGAATCAAAACTGTGCACCACCGTGGTGCCGCCTGCATTTGGTTTGCCATCGCCAAAATTCCAAACAGTGGTAATATTGGTGGCACCCATATCTGTAGTAAGGTCGGGCGTGTACTTAAGCGTGATATTGTTGGTAAAGAAAGTGTCCAAGGCTGTATAGGAAAGCTGCCCTTGGGAGCATTTGGCCAAACGTACAATTTGCACGTTCTGTGTTACAGAGTCCTCGCAGCCTGTAATGGTGTTTTTTACTTTGTGCTTCACATCGTAATAGTTTACAGCAGTATAAACATGCATTGGGTTGACTGTTGACGAATCCATGGTGCCATCACCAAAATACCAATAGTGCTTTACGCCATAGGTATGGTAGGAAGCAGTGAACCTGGCCACCGCTGTATCGGTAACATACGTAAAGCCACCGTTGCAGGGTTGGGTATTGGCCCTTGTGTCAACAATTTGAAGGGAGGTATCGCTAAAGCCATTCTTGGTGACAATCAACTTAATGGTATCAATAGTGGTTCGGTTACTGGTATAGCTGGCATCATAAGTAGTGGAAAACTGTGTGGCGTTCTTCAGCCATCTATAGCTGCTGCCCAGCTTTGAATAGTTTTTTAGTTTTACCGTGTTGTTGATGGCCAATGAACTTACATCTGCCATAAACTTGGCAACTGGTAAAGTGGCCCCACCATTATTGGTGGAAATTTCCAGTAACCCATGGCCACCCCCTGCCCAGAATTGGTTGGCACTGGCCCTTGCAAAAGTATTATGGGTATAGCCAAGGTATGTGTAGTTGTTGATTCGTTGCAGGGGTTCCCATATCCTGCCCGAATCAGTTGTTTTGTACAGCATGAAAGATTCCCCCAAAGCATAGCCGGTAGAGTCGTTAATAAAGTTTACCAAAGCCCCTGAAATGGAATAGAAACCACTATTGTTCCTGAAGCCCCAAGTGCTGCCGCCATTGGCAGAGTAGTGCACTTGCCCATAACTGTCATTGTACAGGTTAAGCCATAGCTTGTTTTCGGTAAGGGCATAAAAACTGTTCAGTTGCCCACCTGGTACGGTTAATGCCTGCCATGCTGTACCCCCATTGTTGGTTTTTTGGAAACTGTAACTGCCCATGGCCCAACCAGTGTTGGCATCCAGGAACTGGAGGCCTGAAAAGCCTGCCCCTTGGCTATTTTTGGTGGAACTCCAATTAAGGCCGCCATTGGTTGTTTTAAGTACACGGTCATTGTCTATGGCATAGCCAATGTTTCTTGTGGGGAATGCCATTTGTAGCACCCCGTCATTATACTGGCCCGGTGTGAGCAATGAATGGAAAACCAGCTTAAAGCTGTTTGCTTGGTCAGTAGAATAAAGAATGGCTGGTATTAGCCCGTAATGCCCATAAGCAAGCAGCGTATCCTTGTTGAAAGCATGTACCCCCTTGATGGTAAAACCGAATGTGAGGTTGACGGGGTAGCCGTTGAAATTGACATTGGAAATACTGATGAACTTCTTTGTATAGGTAATGCCACTATCCTGTGTGTATGCAAGGTTCTTGCTGAAGGCCATGTAGCCTTCTTTTTCAGAATAGAAGCTTGTCTTCAATAAGTGGTTGTTTGCATCTGGCTCCAGGGACAATTGCCTCATTTGTGCACGTATGTTTCCAATAAGCAGGCATAAAAGAATGGTTGGGAACCACTTTGCAAGGGTTTGTTTCATATTATGAAAAGTGTATGAAACAAAACTATATCATTTTTAAATTCAAGGCAGTACATTTTTCATGGTGACAATGCAGGGCTGATTTTCCTTCTCAAGGGCTGGCATGTCGCTTTTGGAGGGGGCTCAAAACCTGTAACGGAAATGTTCCATCATTGGTTAGGATAAGGTTGTGGGGGTTGGTTATATGGATGTGGGCAAGGGGCTGAAACCTTTGGATGGGTTCTTGCTATCTTACACGGTAATCACCAAACAATTTCCCCATGGACCCATACGAACAATTAGCATTGACAGAACTGCGTACATGGCAAAAGCAGATGCAGCGGAAGCCTTCCCTGCTCAGCAAGCTGGGCAGGCGGCTGCAGACAAAAATCAATAGCTGGATACCCGACAAAGTGCACAATGCCATCACCACCACCATTAAGCAGATGGTAAGGGGCGTGCTGTTTGGTGCCACTTACACCACAGCCAAGCCCACCCAGCATGAAACACTGGCGACAAGGGAAGCCGCAGCCGAAAAGAAAATAAACGCCTACCAAACCACAGCCGCCGTGGAAGGCGGCATAACAGGGGCCGGTGGCCTGCTGATGGGGTTGGCAGATTTTCCCATCCTCATAGGCATCAAGCTGAAACTGCTGTTTGACGTGGCAGCCATTTATGGGCAGGATGTGGGCGACTATAGGGAAAGGCTGTACCTGCTGCATATTTTTCAACTGGCTTTCAGCAGTGCCGCACGCCGCAAGGAAGTGTACCTGGTCATGGTGGACTGGGATGCCCGCAGCCAGCAACTGCCCGAGGACATTAACGAGTTTGACTGGCAAAGCTTCCAGCAGGAATACCGTGACTATATAGATATTGCCAAGATGGCCCAACTGATTCCCATTATTGGTGCCCCCATTGGTGCCGTGGTCAATTACCGCCTTATTAAAAAACTGGGCCTCACTGCGATGAATGCCTACAGGATGCGGTTGATGGAAAACGAAGGTTGAGGAAGTTCAAGGGTTCAAAAGGTTGAAGGAGTTCAAGGAGTTCAAGGGTTCAAGAGGTTGAAGGAGTTCAAGGGTTCAAAAGGTTGAAGAAGTTCAAGGGTTCAAAAGGTTGAAGAAGTTCAAGGGTTGAAGAAGTTCAAGGGTTGAGGAAGTTCAAGGGTTCAAGGAGTTCAAGTGTTCAAGGTTCAAGGTTGAAAAGGTTCAAAAGTTCAAACCTTTACCCTATCTTAGTCTCCCCCGATTAATGAGCATACAATGTTTTCATGCTTCACCAGCATGCAAGCATTAAACCCTTTATGCATACAACCATTTAATTACCCAGATAAGTATTGCCAAATATTTATCGCATAGCTCATTAAAACACGCCCCGTATGAACAACCCGGACTTCCTGTTTGTAGCTCAACTGATTAAGCGATGCCTGCAAGTGGCCTTTTTTGCTTTCATGGTAATATACGTTTCCAAGAAACTGATTGCCCTTTTCAAAAAGGCAACTGCCGACCCTATGGACATGCGTGCCATCAGCAAGCTATTGAGCCTTGGGCTGACCGTAATCATGCTGTCACCCAAGGTGAACACCCTGTTTGAGTCCATGTTCCGCATTGTGAGTGCCGTGCTGGATTACCAGTCCTATTTATCCAAGACCACTGCGGCTGCCAACAATATAGACAATGGCTTTTTCCGCAACTTGCTGCAGTTTCCCTTTGCCGATATCGTTATCCTCTTTGCGGTCTGGCTGTTCATCAATACGCTGCTGACCTTTTTCTTTCAGGGCAGCCATGCACCTGATTCACCCAGGTTTTTTTCCAATAAGCTATTGGCGAAAAATACTTTCGTGGCTTTCCTATTGGCCTTCTCCATTTACCTATGTGTGGCCACGATTGTGGCGATACCCGAGTTCCAGGCACTTGAAAGCTCGGTGGTAAACAATGAGGAACTGGCTGAGTTTACAAAGGAAGTGAACCAGCAGGCCCATAATAAGGAGGACCTGTTGTTGAAGGAACTTCCTTCTACTGACCTCAAACGGAAAAAGAGCCTTGAAACCTATAGCGATTTAAACTACCTCATTTCAGGCTATAACCAGCTAGTGAACAATTTATTGAAAGAGCAGGAACAGCGTAGGGGCAAGGCCGTGGATGCCTATAAGGCTGCCATATTGGAAAAGACAGCGGTAAGGGAGCGGAGCAAGTACAGGGCCCAACTGAAATCGTGGATACAGACCCGTTGGACAGTGCTGAGTTCCGTGCTGTACTACAAGCCCCGTTTTGAAAGTATTGTAAGGAGTGTGAGCATACAAGTGTCCCGTATTGAAAAGGATTCGGTGCTGCAGGCCAACACTAGGTTGGTGGACAGCCTGTATGCATCCGCACATATTGCTGGTGACCATTGGGAGGAAAATATGGTGGCTTTGGAAGAAACCGTCTTCAATATTAAAAGCATGGACCTGAACAATACCGTACCGGAAAAACCAAAGATTGGTGAGCAGTACGGCATATTCCAGTCAATGTCTGGCTGGCTATTGAGAACCGAATCGATGTCGCTAGCGTTGATTGTGGGGTTGTTTGCTTTCGGACTATTGGGGGCCATGGGTTCCACCTTTATTAGGCACCGCATCAAGAACAACCGGGACGTACCTGCAAAGGACCTTGTGCCGAACCTTCCGGCGGTACTTATCAATGGTATTTCCTCTGCCATTGTGGTGTTTCTTGCCGTAAAGGGGATGTTGGTTGTTTTCTCGGGGAGGGATAGTTCATTGAATCCCTATATCCTGTTCTTTACCTGTCTTGTAGCCGCCGTATTCAGTGAGGATGTATGGAAATGGGCACAGCAGAAACTGAATGAGCAGTTTAAAAATGACCAACCGAATTCACCTGTTAATCAGCAGGGGAGGGAGAATATTAGATAGGCTTACTTGTGATTTACTTGTTCATCATGAGGCCTTTTCAAGGACTTGGCAATGGAAGCATTTGTAAACAAATGATTTTTATTTTGACCACAAAGGCACGAAGACACAAAGGGAAAAGCTTCGCTTTTTGGTTTACCGGGAAGGGAGGAAGATGGGAAGAGGGATGTTGTTTTGCGATTTACTGGCTGTGTGTCAGTGCTGGTAAATTCTGTTGTACCGTTTGTAAACAAAAGGTTTTAATTTTTTGACCACAAAGGCACTAAGACGCAAAGGGGAAAAGCTTTGCTTTTGATATTAGCGAAGATTGCATTATCTATTATTTTCAAACAACGTATTTAAAAATCGGAAGTTTCCGTGAACTGTCTTCGGGAGCTTCAGACTGATAGTTACACTGGGCGGGGAACCTAACTGTCCATCATGCCTGTTTCGCAGGAAGCACTATATTAAACACCGCTCCTTCCCTTGAACTTGCTGCCGCACTAATGCATCCATGATGGTTCTGGGCTATCTTCTTGCACAGGGCCAGCCCGATACCCGTTCCTGCATATTCCATCTTGCCATGGAGGCGTTGAAAAATGTTGAATATCCGTTCTGCATCTTCGGGTGCAATGCCTATTCCATTATCCCTGAAAGTGATGTTATAATAAAGGTTGCCCGAAAGCTCTATTCCAAAAGAGGCTGCTTCCTCCTCTGATAAAACCGTTGCGGTAACAGTAATCTCCGGAGGCGTGCCTGCCTTTATAAACTTTAAGGAATTGGACAGCAGGTTGCCAAAAAGTTGCGTCATCTGAAGCGGGATGGCCTCAATGGTTGGCAGGTTGGCAAAGCTGACTTTGGCACCTGTTTGTTCAATCAGCAATTCAAAATCGGTTTGGGTATTGGCTGCTATCTGCTGCAGGTTAACCTGACTGACAAATACGTCGTTTTGTTTTGACAGTTCCGAATAGGCAAGCACATCCCTGATGAGCAAAGTCATTCTGGATGTGGCATCGTTTATTTTCTCTATGTATTTTTTGGGCTTCTCCTCAATATGGGTAAGGCTCTGTTCCAGCATTTGGGAGAAAGTGCCAATTTTCCTGACTGGTTCCTGCAAATCATGCGAAGCGATATAGGCAAACTGGGCCAGTTCTTCATTGGACCGTTGCAGTTCGGCATTGGCAGTGGCCAGTTCCTGTGTACGCTCGGCCACAATCTCTTCAATTTTCTGCCTCGCAATAACCTGTGCCGTAACATCTACTGAAATGGCCAGTACACCAAGGATGCTGCCATCGGCACTCCTGTAGGGTTCATATACAAAGTTCTGGTACACGGTTTCCAGGACACCGTTCCTGACAAGTTCCACGGGATGTTCATTGGCACTGAAGGCCACCCCTGTATTGTACACTGACGAGAGCAACTGTTCCAGCCCCTGTGCCCTTGCATCGGGCAGTGCCTCAAACACTGGTTTATGCAGTACATCACCAGCAGGCTTTCCCCAAAGCTCAATCATCATTTTATTGGCCACTTCAATAATATGTTCCGGTCCGAGCAATATGCACATGGCCACTGGTGCCTGCAATATCATGCTACGGAAGTTCCGTTCACTCTGCTCCACCTTCTGCTTGGCAAGGTTAAGGTCGGTTACGTCTGCACCCGTGTTCATGACACCGTATACTTTTCCTGCCTCATCAAAAAGCGGCGTGAGGCTATAATTGAAATAAAAAGGCTGGAGCTTTCCGTCCACTTCAAGGTCAAGGTGCTGGTGCCTGATATGGAAAGGAACACCTGTAACAAATACTTGGTCCAATTGCTTGAGCACTTCCTGGTTGTCCAGTTCGGGCAATACATCACCAAACTTTTTCCCAATAACGTCCGGTCCCTTTCCCCATACTTTAATGATGGCCTCATTGGCAAGGGCCACCTGCATTTCCCTGCCTATGTACACGCCAATAGGGAAGGGGGCATTTTCAACTAGGGTACGTAACCGTTGCTCTGTTTCGCTAAAGGCTTTCTCCACCTGCTTGCGGTCCGTAATATCCACGCACGAACTGATATAACCTGCAAAGGAACCATCTGACAGGAACCGTTGCAGGCCCTTTGCCAATAACCAGGTATAGTTTCCTTCTTTGTTCAGTATCCTGAATTCGCCTGTAAAGGGCTGTTGCTTGTCAAATGCATCAAGGTAGATGTTCACAAATTCGTCCCTGTCTTCTTCGTGTATCAGGTCTGCCCAACCAAATGCCAGCAAGTCCTCCATCTCCCTTCCTGTAAGGTCTGTCCATGCTTTATTGAAGTAGATGGCATTCTTCGTTTCATTGGACATGGCAATTAAGATATTGGAATTTTCTGCCATGACCCTGAAACGCTCCTCGCTTTCTTCAACCTTCTGCAGGTTCTGCACCGCTTGCGTTGTTTCGCTGCAGGTAACAAATACGCCATTGATATGCCCATCGTCTCCATAGGCGGGACTGTAACTGAATGTCCAGTAAATATCTTCTATGCGTCCATTTCGGTAAAAAGGAACCAATTGGTTTTCGTAATAAACAGGAATGCCCGTTTCCTTCACGCCATTAATCATGGGCCCTATAAAGTCCCATATTTCTGCCCATACTTCCTTGCCATGCTTGCCGATGGCAGGATGCTTCCCTTCATTGCCCAAGCTTGGCCTGAATGCATCATTGTAAAAACAGATTAGTTCATCGCCCCAGAAAAGGAACATGGGAAATGCGGAATGGAGGACTACCCCCAAAGTTGTTTTGAGGCTCAATGGCCATTGAGCTGGCTCACCAATAGAGGTGGATGCCCAATCGTATTGTCGCGTGAGTTCGCCCATTTCGCCCCCGCCATGCAAAAAATTAGTGGATTGTTGTAAAGGCTTCATAAACAGCGTTGATAAAATGCCTTATTTCAACAAAAAGGAAGCCGTAATTTTAATCAAGCTTCCTTTCCTGTAGTAAAAAATGATTTGAGCACTTGTACAAGACCTTCAAAATTGTTGGGTTTGGTAATAAAATCCTTGGCCCCCAATTCCTTGGTTAAGCTAATGGTGGGGGCATGGGAGGAGGTAGAAAAAATAATGACGGGAATTTCTACCAATGAGGCAACTTTTTTAATGGATGTCAAGAACTGCTGACCACTCATGACGGGCATATTGAGATCCAAAAAAATAAGGTCTGTTACGATGTCTTTGGAGACGAGTTTCTGTAGTGCCTCCCGTGCATCGCTTTCTGCAACGCAATTAATGGGGAGACCGGCTTTTTGCAGGGCTGCAAAGAATATCTCCTGGTCATCCACATCATCATCTATCAGTAGTACTTGCCTATAAGCCATATACGGTTCAAAAATATTTGCAACAATAAAGTATGCTGAACAATTATAGATGTCTTTTAAGACAACGGTCCTTTAAGCAGACAACAAAATCGGTAAAACGTGGAAACAATTCCCCAAAGGCAACTTTTTTATGGACGCTGAGTAAACTTCTATCGCCTGTTTTTTTGGCACAATAATGCAATAGGGTTAGGCATCATTTCATTAAACAAAAAGAAATCATGGAAACAATCAACTACTTAAAAGACCTTTTGAAACATGAACTCAAGGATCTTTATTCTGCAGAAACCCAATTGGTGGAATCACTGCCCAAAATGATTTCAAGGGCCAGCAACAAGCAATTGAAAGGAAAACTGAATGAGCATTATATAATTACGAAGGAACATGTAAAACGTTTGGACAGGATACAGGAACTGCTGAACAAGGAAGATGATGTTGCCCAAAAAGAAGAAACGGTAGAAGGCTTCTTTGCCAATCTTTTCAAACGCAGGAATGGAAAGGAGCATTGCAAAGCGATGGAAGGCCTGATTAAGGAAGGGAAGAAAATTATGAAAGAAGACATGCCCGATGAGGTGATGGACGCAGCCATTATTGCTGCTGCCCAAAAGATAGAGCATTACGAAATCAGCAGTTATGGAACGGCCAAAGCCTTTGCCCTGCAAGTGGGCATGAAGCAGGTGGCCCAGTTGCTGGACGAGACGCTGCAAGAAGAACATGCTGCGGATAATGGCCTGACCAAACTGGCACTTTCCAAAGTAAATGAAGCCGCTGATGGGGGTGCTGAACAAAAAGAAGCAGAGAAAACCAGCAGCACGAAAGCCATACCCGATACCAATAAAAAAGAAGTGCCTGTTAAGAAAGCGGCGAAGAAGCCTGCTCCCAAAAAAGCATCGCCCAAAAAGGCATCACCCAAAAAAGCAGCCGCCAAAAAATAGCATCATTGACAGCAAATGAAACAGCAGTACAGTAACCACACGAAATACTATGCCCCGCACCACTTTGTGTTTCTGCCGCTAATGGCAGTGCTGATGATAGTAGGTGGGATAAAAGCCTATTATGCCACAGCAGATAGGTTGACGTGGTTGCTCTTTAGCATTGTGTGCGGCTGCATCCTCTATTTGGCCGTCATGCTGCGCCAGCATTATGCACTGGGCAACCAGGACAGGATTGTAAGGCTGGAATTCAGGCTCCGCTATTTCCGCTTGTTCGGTAAAGCTTCGGATTCAGTAGAAAGCAATCTTTCCTTTTCGCAGATAGCCGCCCTTCGCTTTGCAGATGATGATGAATTCCGCGAATTGCTGTACAAGGCACTGGTGGAAAAATGGGATGCACAGCAAATGAAGAAAACGATTAAGAACTGGCAGGCAGATGAGATGCGGGTGTAGCAGAACGTTCTCCGTGAAGCGTCTTCGAGAGCCTCAGACTGACAAATGGATTTGCTAAAAAGCAAATCCATTTACCGCGTCCATCGCCTTCTGTACAGCCTTATCCTTCGACTCGGGCATTACCACCCCCTCAATCCTGAAAGCAGTAATATCTGTCAGCCCGATAAAGCCCAGCACCTTACGCAAGTATGGTTCAGTAAAATCATAATCCTGCATTGGTCCTTCTGTATAGATACCACCTGAAGCAATGGCCAGATAAACTTTTTTATTGTTTACCAAACCTATAGGCACACCTGTAGCATAGCTGAAAGTGATGCCAGCCCTAACGACATGGTCTATCCATGCTTTCAATGTGGAGGTAATGGTAAAATTATACATGGGTACGCCTATCACAATGATGTCTGCCTCCATGAGTTCCGCAATGGCTTCATTTGAATGCTTAATGGCTTTTTTTTGTTCTACTGTTTGTGCTTCTATGGGCGTAAAGAATGCACCCAAATGCGTTTCTTCCAAATGCGGAAACGGGGTCTTGGTAAGGTCATGTTGCTTTACTTGGCTACCCGGATAAGTGCTGGTTATTTTTTCAATGATGGCATTGGACAATTGGATGCTAAAAGATGCCTGCCCCTTTACGCTGGAGGAAATGCCGAGTATTTTTTTCATGTTGTTTTATTTTGTTTACGGCACGAACGTAGTTATGTTTGCTATCCATTTGATAGCACTGTACTTTGGTATAGCACTATCCATTTGTATAGCACTATACTACCGGAAAGCAACACAGCAATATGGCCACCAGCAAAAAAACAATAGCAGCCTCCACACATAAATCATCCGAATGTACAGCAGCACTGCTTCCTGTAAGGGATGCCCTACAGGTACTCAGTGGCAATTGGAAACTGCTGATATTGATTTCCCTGATAAGCGAACCAAAAAGGTTCAAGCAGATTTCAAAGGATGTGGTGGGCATTACAGACAAAATGCTGTCCAAGGAATTAAAGGACTTGGAAGCCAATAAGCTGATTGTGCGAACGGTGTACGACAGTTTTCCACCCATAGTGGAGTATGCCATTACCGATCATGGCCAAAGCATCTGGACCGTGATAACGTCCCTGAAGGAATGGGGGCAATTGCACAGAAAGAAGGTAATGGGAAAGTAGGGGGTGGGAGAAAGTATATGAGGGATAAGGTACGATGAGGTATATAAAGTACAATGAAGTATGTAAAGTATGATAAGGATAACAATCTTGAAATATACATTAGCAACTAATTAAACTTCTTTCTATTCCATATTTAGTGTATTGCCATTGGTCCTCACTAAGCAGTCAAATAAAAACCATTCAGCAAGAAATTCAGCCTTGATTCTCTTTCCATTATGTTGTCATTGACATATATAGTGCGGGATAATCATTTGCAAGCAAATGGTTTTTATTTACCATTAAGGCACTAAGACACGAGGTAAAAGCTTCGCTTTTTTTAATGTTAACCGGGAAGTAATGAAGGCAGTAAGATGTACATTTTCTTTTTCCCGCCTTCATTACCCTGCCTGGCGGTAGGCAAGTTTCCGGTTAAACAGTGTGGCGAAGCCGCATTCACAACCTTTTGGTTACTCGAACTGTGACTTTCCTTTAACCAATAGTTACTTTATTTACTTTTACCCCATTATGCAAATCCCCGTAGGTTCCATATTAACCAGCAGTGCTTTATTGGATGATTCAGTCTTTGAGCAATCCACCATCTGCATTACTGAAAAAAATGAACAGGGGGCCACGGGCTTTATGGTTAACAAATTGTTTCCCCAAACACTCAATCAACTGGAGGAATTTAAACAGGGCTTGCCTTTTCCCTTATACAAGGGTGGACCCGTAGAAACAGAAAGCCTTTTCTTCATTCATCGCAGGCCAGACTTAATAGAAGGCGGTAACCCTTTTGTTAATGGCTTTTACCTAGGAGGAAACTTTGAACAGGCCGTACACCATATCAATCAAAGGAACATGGAGGAGCAGGATGTCAAAATCTTTATTGGCTATTGTGGCTGGGATGCTGGCGAGCTGGAAGCTGAAATAGCAGAAGGTAGTTGGAGGATTGTTGATACACCTATTGAAACTGTATTTGATAAGTGGAGCGGAATGCAACAATGACCAATGCAACACAAAAAAAGTTGCCCATCAAATTTGTTGCAAGGGAAATGCAACAAAAAGAAATGCAACAAAACAAGGTGTTGCAAAAGAAAATGTTGCATTATTGTTCAGCGGTTTGCAATAGTATTTTAAACGGTTGAGTGATTTTCTTGGTGATGAATCCCTTGCTATGGTTCAGGATAAATTTGCCGTTAACGCTATATAGAAACCCACTTACTACCCATAATTTTCCTCCACCTTTTCTCTCCCCGCAACCCTACCTTTGCCGCAAATTTTTAAAAATATGGAATACCGTACAGAAAAAGACACCATGGGTGAGGTGAAAGTGCCTGCACATGTTTATTGGGGTGCACAGACCCAACGTAGTATTGACAATTTTAAAATTGCCCAGGACATCAATAAAATGCCCAAGGAAATCATTGCTGCTTTTGCCTACCTGAAGAAAGCAGCAGCCTTGGCGAATAATGAATTGGGGGTACTGCCAATAGAGAAGAAAGATGCGATTGCTGCGGTATGCGATGAAATTTTAACTGGTACCCTGTCTGACCAGTTTCCTTTGGTGGTTTGGCAAACAGGCAGTGGCACGCAAAGTAATATGAACGTGAATGAAGTGGTGGCTTATAAGGCCCATGTGAACGGAGGCGGTAGCCTATTGGATGAAAAGAAATCCATCCATCCGAATGATGATGTGAACAAGAGCCAAAGCAGCAACGATACTTTTCCAACAGCCATGCACATTGCTGCATACAAGATGCTGATAGAAACAACCATTCCCGGTATTACTAAACTGCGTGACACTTTGGAAGCAAAGAGCAAGGTGTTCATGCATGTGGTGAAGATTGGGCGTACCCATTTTATGGACGCAACGCCCTTGACAGTTGGCCAGGAATTTAGTGGTTATGTTTCCCAATTGAACCATGGGCTGAAAGCCATCAACAATACCTTAGCCCATTTGAGCGAACTGGCCTTAGGTGGAACGGCTGTGGGCACGGGCATCAATACACCAAAGGGTTATGATGTTTGTGTGGCAAAGCATATTGCAGGTTTAACAGGCTTACCCTTTATTACTGCTGAAAACAAATTTGAAGCATTGGCTGCACACGATGCCATTGTTGAGGCCCATGGTGCATTGAAAACAGTGGCTGTTAGCTTGATGAAGATTGCCAATGATATCAGGATGCTGTCTTCTGGCCCTCGTTCCGGTATTGGCGAAATCTTTATTCCCGATAATGAACCTGGAAGTTCCATCATGCCCGGAAAAGTAAATCCTACACAATGTGAGGCACTCACCATGATTGCTGCACAGGTGATGGGCAACGATGTAACAGTGGGTATTGGTGGCAGTATGGGGCATTTTGAACTGAATGTGTTCAAGCCGGTAATGATTTACAACTTCCTACACAGTGCAAGGTTGATTGGTGATGGTTGCGTGAGCTTCAATGATAAATGTGCTGTTGGTTTGAAACCAATTGAAGAAAACATCAAGAAACATGTGGACAATAGTTTGATGCTGGTAACTGCTTTGAATACCAAGATTGGTTATTACAATGCAGCGGCGATTGCACAAGATGCCCACCACCGTGGCATTAGTCTGAAACAAGCTGCTATTGAGTATAAACTAAAGGGGCTGGATTTTGAACACATGACTGCGGAGCAATTTGATGCTTGGGTAGTGCCTTTGGAGATGTGTGGGGAGATTAAGTAGGGTTGGGAGTAGCTAAGTTTATAAAGTGTATAACGTTTAAGGAAGAAGCCCCTTGATTTTTCAAGGGGCTTCTTCTGCGAAAAGGTTTTTAATAACTGGTAATATCTTCACCATCTTTGTTGATGACAAAATCGAACCCATTCTGCGTTACGTCTGCTTTGCCGTTATAAAATGGATATACCTTATCAAACCTGGGCTTGATTTCCATTTTGCCCTTGCGGTTTACAAACCCCCATTTGCTATCATCTGCTTGTACGGCAGCAAGCCCATCAGAAAAACGATATATCCGCCAGTACAGGAATTCAACAACTGTTCTGTCTTTAGTATTGATAATGCCATATCTACTGCTATTTTGTACAATGGCAAGCCCATCATCAAAATTATTGGCTGAATGGTATTTAATGGGTATTTCCAGCGCACCTTTTTTATTAATATAACCATACAGCTCTTTGTCTTTAACCAATGCCAGCCCACTGTTGAAGGGTCCATATAATTGATAGGCAGATTTTAAAACGATGTTGCCTGTTTTGTCTATGAACATTTCGCCAAACCTGTCACTCGTGGTGGATACCAATGCACAGCCTTCACTGAAACGGGAAGCCAGCTTGTATTTTGGTGCTATTACTTCCTTGCCCTGCATATCAACATAACCCCATAAGCCCTTATAATTGGTCAATGGACTTTTTACTGCAATCAATCCTTCTGAAGGAATATCCACTTCTTCATATATAGGTGCCACAAGGATATTGCCTTTTGTATCTGCTATCCCTTCCAAAGCCGAACCCAATGGGTTATTGCTGATAATGACTGTTCCATCTTGTCTGGGGCTGGCAACAAAGCTGTAATTGAAAGGAATAATAGCTTGTTCCTTTTTATTGATGAGTCCCCATTTACCATCTTTTGAAGCGTTTATACAGCCATTGTAAAAACCGGTAAAATGTGATTTTTTAATGTTAGTGGTACCTACGTCAGGATACTTGTGCTCAATAACCAAGTTGCCTTTTTTGTCTACAAACCCCCATAAGCCCTTATCATTCTTAACGCCAGCCAGCTCTTCTGAAAACCACATTGCCTCTTCATAAATGGCTGGTATTGCCCAGTCGCCCTTTGTATTGATATAACCCCATTTATTATTGAAGTTTAATACGGCGGCAAGCCCTTCATGAAATGAGTGGGCATTACTGTACATGGGACCAACCACTTCTTTTCCATTCCTGTCAATGTAGCCATATTTGTTGTTTTTCTTTACTAATGCCAATCCATTGTAATAGGAATATTTGGAATCATACTGTGCAGAAGCAATAGAAGCAATAATAACAAGGAGCAGTAAGGTCAGCGACATTCGTTTCATATCCATTCTGTTTGAGTTGAGCGAAAATATTTATTGTTGCTTGATAAACAAATTACAAAAGGGGGTAAGTTTTTTTATAGCCTACCTTCATTCCGAACTTGATTGTATGAAGGATAAGTTTTTCTGGGCAAACAGTTTAAGGGCGACAGCAACATTCGGCATTATTTTGCTGCATGTGGCAGCACCAGTGAATGCTGGCTTTGGTCATATCGATAATATGGATTGGTGGGCGGGCAATTTTTATGGTTCCATAACACGTTGGTGCGTACCTGTTTTTGTGATGTTGTCTGGTTCATTTGCACTGGAGAAATACAATGGCAATTTGAGCGATTTTTTTGCAAAGACTTTTAAAAGGATACTGCTTCCCTTTATATTTTGGAGCATTGTCTATTTGTTTTTTTACCATGCTAAGGACTTGGTTAGCCATCAAACGACTATCACAGAAAAAACTGATTTTGTATTCAGGCAGTTCCTTTCTGGTACGGCAGTGCATCTTTGGTTTGTTTACATGATATTGAGCATGTACCTCCTCTTTCCCTTACTATCCAAGTTTGTAAAATACTGCAGTAAGCAGGAGATGTTGTATTTTCTATGCTTTTGGTTGATTTGCATGCTCATGACACCGTTATTGACCAACTACGAAACCGATTTTGATTCCAGTTATTTCTCGGGATTCATTGGTTATTTGATGCTTGGCAATTACTTATTTAAGGAAGAAAGGAAGCCCAGTAATTGGCTCGTTTTTTTATTGTTCGTAGCAGCATGGCTGTTTACTTTTATCGGTACATATTTCCTTTCCAACGAAAGCCATGAAATGAATGAAAGCTTATTGTTTAGTTTAACACCCAATGTATTTGTGTTGTCCTTAGCGGTGTATTTGCTTTTTAAGCAGGTGCAAATGAAACTGCACGCAACATTCCGCAAGGTCATTGATACCATTAGTGAATACAGCTATGGCATTTTTCTAGTGCATATTTTGGTACTCACCTTATTTGATCAAGTGGGGTTTAAATACACATTGATTGCCCCAATCATCAGTGTGCCACTATTAAGCATCGGTTGCTTGGCCATTTCCTTTGGTATTGTTTATTTACTTAAGAAAATTCCTTTCCTAAAGATATTGATTGGATAGGCAACTTTTTCTAGCTGGGTAGCATTTGTAAATGTGAAAGGAAACTTAATCCGCTAAACCGTTCCAATAAAAGGCTTTATTTTCCTTCTTTCAAAATTATCCCTATACAAAAACTGCTGCATGAAATATGCTGTCTTACTATTGATAGGTGCTTGCAGCATGGTACTTCTATCGGCACAAGATTTCAGGTTCTCCGGAAAAATAACAAACAATAAATTGGAGCCCTTAGCCTTTGCAAACGTGCAAGTAAAAGGCTGGACAACTGGCACCACCAGCAAAGAAGATGGCAGTTACGAACTGCAACTGGACAATGGCAGTTATGATATTCTCGTAAGCATGGTTGGCTATAAACCACAAATCATCCGCATTGTCATCAACAAAAAAAATTACACACAGAACATTATATTGGAAACCGCTATCAATGACCTTTCAGGCGTTGTTGTAAACAGCAAGGCAAAGGACCATGCAGAAGAAATAATTAAGCAGGTGATCCGCAATAAAGACGCCATCATGCAAACGCATGGCTCTTATAGCTGCAACGTCTACATCAAGGCTACGCAAGAAGATTCATCCTTGGCCAAGCAAAGAAAGAAGAGCATAAAAATAGATAGTTCATCATTCAATAATCCCAATGCAGACTTGAATGGAATGGCCATGGCAGAAATATTCTTGAAGCTGGATTATGAATCACCGCAGCGAATGAAGGAAGAAAGGCTGGGCGTGAAGAAAAGGGGCAATCCGGCAAGTCTCTTTTATCTGTCAACTACCGAAGGGAGTTTTGATGTGTACAATAACCTCATCCGCATGCCTGCTGTTTCCACCATGGATTTTATTTCTCCCATTAGTTACAGTGGCTTATTGGCTTATCGATTCAAGACATTGAAAACACAATTGGCTAAAGGAAGGAAGATATATACCATCTCCGTAAAGCCACGCCAGCTAAGCAATGCAACCATGGAAGGAGAGCTGGTTATTGAGGATAGCACATGGGCCATACTACATACAAAATTCAGCTTGCCTGCCTACCATTTACCGGAGTACGATTTTTTTGGCATTGAGCAGCAGTATGAATTGGTGAACAATAAAGCTTGGATGGCAACACGTCAACAGTTTGTTTATTATTCAAAGTCAAACAAGAAAAAAACATCAGGGCAGACAATGGCAGTGTTCAAAGATTTTGAGCTCAACAAAGCGTTTGATAAGAAGTATTTTGGCAATGAAGTAAGTGCAACGGCTGCCACTGCTTACAGACAGGACTCCTCCTTTTGGGAGCAGAAAAGGACAGAGCCATTGACACTGAAAGAAATCCGGTTTATTCATTTCAGTGATAGTATCTATAGGGCAACGCACAATAAAGTTTACCTGGATTCCATTGATGCAAGAACCAATAAAATTACCTTGCTGAAAGCCTTGGTTACGGGCCTGTCATTCCATAACCATGAAAAGGAAAGAAGCTGGAGCATTCCTTCATTAATAGGTTTATGGCAGCCCTTGCAACTGGGAGGAAGCCGTATCAATCCTTCACTTTATTACGACCAGCGTTTCCCTTCAAGGAAAAGTGTTTCATTGTTTGCCAATGTGAGTTATGGTTTAAGGAACCGTGATATAAATGGAAGTGCACGTTTCAGTAAATTGTACAACCCCTTTAGAAGGGGCTATTACAATATTCATATAGGGCGTGAATTCCAATATATTTTTCAAGGCGACGCTTGGATAAATATGCTTAAGCGGAGCAATATTTACCTAAACAATTCATTGGGTATTGGCCACAATATTGAACTGGCAAATGGGCTTGTATTATTTACTGATGCAGAAATTGCTTTGCGTAGGTCTGTTAGTAACTACAAAACCAGTGACCGGGTGGATAGTTTATTTGGCAGCATCCTAACCGATAATCAAGCCGTTGCATTTGAACCATATAATGCCTTGTATGGAAAGATACGTTTGCAATACACCCCCTTTCAGCGTTACATTAGGGAGCCCAAAGAGAAAATTATTATTGGATCCAAATGGCCAACATTTTATGCCAGTTGGCGTAAAGGCATTTCGGGAATATTCAATAGTAAGGTTGACTTTGATTACTTGGAATTTGGTATGGAGCAGGAACTGAAGTTGGGAACATTGGGCACTTCTTCCTACAATATTAAAAGCGGAAGCTTCTTGACAAAGAAAGATTTGCGATTGGTGGACTATCAATTCCAAAGAAAGGGTGATCCAATATTATTCCAGAATCCACAAGAAAGCTTCCAAGCATTGGATTCAACCTTTCCTGTATTCAACAGGTTTTATCAAGGGCATTTGTTGCATGAATTTAATGGGGCCATCATCAACAAAATCCCCCTGCTTAAAAAGCTGAAACTGCGTGAAGTAGCGGGTGCGGGGTTCTTATATGCACCTGAACGCAATTTGAAATATGCTGAAACCTTTGTCGGCATTGAACGTGTGTTCAAATGGCCTTTCAACACTTCGTACAAATTTAAGGTTGGCGTATTCATGGTAGGTTCGGTTGCCAATAAATTCAGTAACGCTGTTCAGTTTAAAATTGGTGTGGCCAGTTGGGATAAGATGAGGAATAAATGGCAATGATTTTTATGTGCCTTAATAATGTAAGCCTACTTCTTCTTCAAAGGCTCCAGCAAATATTCAAGCCCATTCAATTGTATTTCATACATCGTTTGTAATAGCATCCCAATCTTTCCTTTGGGGAAACCTTTGCTGTAGAACCAAACCAAGTAGCGTTCTGGCAGGTTGCATATCAATTGGTCCTTGTACTTGCCAAAAGGCATTCTTGTTTGCACCAGTTCAAATAGGATATTGTGGTTAAAAAGTGGTTGCTCTTCCATATTATGATTCCTCGTCAAAATAGAGTTTGTAAAAATGTTTTCCGCTCATTTCATCGTACCCTTTTTCAATCAGGTCACGCCTTCCATGTACATACACATGGAAGTTCTTGTCAAGTTTAAGCACGGATTTAAATCCACGTTCCTGTTTTTTGACAGCAGATAAATGGATATCAAATTCATTCTCCATACTCACCTGCTTGGCCACCTCATAAGTTTGTTTGTACTGCGTAAAAGCATCAATCACATCTTCATGGTGGATGACTTCCTTGGCAAATTCCTCAAATTGAAATTGGTCCTTCGTCTTGAAATATTCCATGCTCCTGTTCAGCATGTCAATCTGTTCACTCTTGTTCACATCAAATTTTTCAGGCAGTTCATTATGGATAAACAGTTTGCACATGCCCAGCACATCATTGGTCTGGTGGTAGCTATTGCTTACAGGTTCCACTTGCAGGAAATCCTTAATCCAGTATTGGGCATCATTGTTTTTGTTAGTATTGTCAACCACGCAAACCCTGTACCCATCAGCTTTTTGATCCTTTAAAATTAAGCAGCCCTTATCCAGTTTATTGATATTGACACCATCTTCGGCAATTACTTCCCAGTTCTGTCCATGGGGGAACACCTTCAAAAAAGTTTCCTTCGTTTCGCTTTTAAAAATACCAATGGCATCTATGTAATCATTTTCAAAAGGCACATTATTGAAATGGACCACATAAAGTTCTCCCTCCTTCACCTTTGCATGGGTACTTTTGTTGTACAGGAAATTGGCCAAAAAAACAGATTGTTCAGTAAACTTCTTGGCATTACTGAATATTTCCGAAACATAGTGATAGACCTCATTCATCCCTACATCACTCATATGTGTAAAGTGGTACTGCTCATGTTCATTGAAAGGGGAAAGAAAATACTTCGTCAACATGCCCCTTACAATATCATCGTTCAACGTCAATGGATTGGCAGAAAGCTTCAGTTCCTCCCCACGTGTTGGATTGCCCACCTTGTGCACAATCACATTTTGTAATACTACGCTGTCTATACCTGTCATAATGCGGTGAAGATAAAATGCAGGAAGAAACCACAAAGAAGTTTTTATGAATTTAGCTAAGGAGCAAATACCCATCTGCTTTAGCTGTTGGTGTTAGCCGTATGTGCTCATCCCTACCTTCACCTTCCCTAAATCCCTATCTTTATTTCCACTTAAACCAATACATCTTTTATGAAAAAAATCATTCCTGCTATTTTATTGGCTTCACTTGTTTTTTCCTGCAGGGAAAAAGGTATGGATGATGCAGATGGCCTTGCTGCATTTAGTGCAGATAGTTTGGCCAAGCATATTGCCACATTGTCTTCTGATAGTTTTATGGGGAGAAAACCGTTTTCTGCGGGGGAAACAATAACCATTAATTATCTCAAGCAACAGTTCATCAATGCTGGTCTTGAACCCGGCAATGGGGACAGCTATTTTCAGGAAGTGCCCATGGTAAAACTGACTACCAATGCTGCTCCTGAAATGCAGGTGCAATCACCCAAAGGAAATTTTTCGTTGAAAGGTTTTGATGATTATGTTATCTGGACAGACAAGGCAGATTCGGCCATTTCATTAAACAATGAAGAATTGGTGTATGCTGGTTATGGTGTGGTGGCTCCTGAATACAATTGGAATGATTATGCAGGTTTGGATGTAAAAGGCAAAGTGGTATTGGTATTGGTGAATGACCCTGGTTTCAATGCACATGACGCCAGTTTGTTTAAAGGAAGTACCATGACCTATTATGGCCGTTGGACTTACAAGTTTGAAGAAGCAGCAAGGCAGGGAGCAAAAGGTTGCTTGATAGTTCACAACACAGAAGCAGCTAGTTATCCATTTACTGTGGTGCAGAACAATTGGAATGGCTCAAGGCTGCACTTGGATGGCAGGGGCAAGAAAGAAGCCTATTGCGATGTGATTGGCTGGGTAACTGGTCCAACCGCAAACAAATTATTGACTGCTGCAGGTAAGGATACACTGCTATTGGCAGATGCAGACAAGAAAAATTTCAAGGGACAAGCTTTGGGATTGAAATTGTCAACTACTATGTCTGTTAAGTCTGAATACAATAAATCGTATAATGTAATTGGAAAAATAACTGGAAGTAAGTACCCTGACGAAACCATTATCTATACAGCCCATTGGGACCATTTAGGTATTGGCAAGCCAGATGAAAAAGGCGATTCCATTTACAATGGGGCATTGGACAATGCCAGTGCCACGGCGGGTTTGCTGGAACTGACAAGAGGATTTAAAAGCCTGAAAACAAAACCTGAAAGAACAATCATTATACTTTCGGTAACTGCAGAGGAGCAGGGCTTATGGGGTTCTGCTTACTATGCACAGAACCCAGTTTATCCAGCAGCAAAAACATTGGCCAATATCAACATGGATGGACTAAACTATTATGGCAAAACAAAAGACATCACCGTTGTTGGTCAGGGTCAAAACGAGCTGGAAGATTACTTAAAAGAAGCTGCTGCAAAAGTGGATAGGGAAATATCTTTTGAAGCACATCCCGAAGCTGGTTCTTACTACCGTTCAGACCATTTCAATTTTGCAAAAGTGGGCATTCCATCTTTGTACGCAGGCGGTGGCAAGGATATTATTGGCAGGGAAAAAGGTTCAGGTGTAAAGATAGAAGAAGAATATACGAAAGCCCATTACCATCGTCCATCAGATGAGTTTGATGCGAAGGTTTGGGTGCTGGATGGTGCCATTGCAGATTTGCAACTGCTGTTTCAAGTAGGTAAAAGATTGGCGTTTACCAGCAAATGGCCTGAGTGGAAAACTGGCTCTGAGTTTAAAGCGATTAGGGAGAGGAAATAGCATTTATTCTTTAGCAAACACTGTAGGATTAAAATAAACGAAACCTTATAGGAAGCTATAAGGTTTCGTTTATTGAGTGAAAGTCTAACTAGAATTTGTTAAACGATACTGTCTGTTTATTGTCTTGGCTGATTATCTTAAGGAAATAATTTCCTGCGTTCAATTTTGATATGTCAATAAATGAATGCAAAGTGTTGGATGCAATTTCTTTAGATAACAAAACCTGCCCCATTAAATCAACCACTTGAATCGTTGTTCCTTTTTGAAATTCATAATTTACAAAAAGCAAATCCTTTGCAGGGTTTGGGTATACCGTTAGCAAAGTGTTCTTTGTTTTTGAAATAGTGACTATATAGCTGTAGGTGTATTTGCCATCATTGTCAATAATCTTTAAACGGTAATAATTTTTGGATTGGTTTACTGAAAAATCGGGGAAGCTATAATCGTTCATTGAATTCCTAACTCCTTTTGAATTTACACTACCAATTTTACTGAAATCAATTCCGTTTGTACTTTTTTCAATTTCATACAATGCTGTGTTTATTTCCTGCGTTGTCAACCAACTCACATCTACAACATTGTTTTTTAATGAAGCAGTGAAATTGATTAGCTTAACTGGAACAACAGAGGTAAATTTTGCAGGAGAAAACCATGATTCATAACCAAGTGTTTGGTCATTAGTTCCTGTAGAACTTGTATTTATGGCAGTAACGGCAATGGAGTCGTTAATTGAAGCACCGGTAATCGTATAAAAAGAATCAGTTAGTGGAACCACTGCAGAGTTTAGATAAGTGAAGCCATCTACATAGCCCCAATAAACTTTGTATTTCTGCAAATTGGATTCCTTGTTCTTGTTCCAGTTAACCAATACATTGGTACCACTTATTCTTTTTAAAGCATTGTTAGGTTTTGAAATTGGACCTGTAGTTAATAGTGTAACGGAAAAAGGGTTGTATGTGACTACACCAAAATTCAAATCATCATTGTTGTCAAAAATGACATCATTTATTGTTTGGCTTGTTTTCAATTCATAGTAATTATTGAGGGCTGAAAAGTTCTGAGTGCTATGATTTGAAATATGGTATCTGGTTATGTTCCTGAAATTATTTTGGCCTAAAGTGATTGAAGAGAAAGCTGCAACATATACTGCGTCATATAGGTTATTAAATAGATTATTTGCTATTGAGTTTGCACCTCCTGATATATAAATCCCCCCATAGTTATTTGCAGAAGTATTTTGCAATTCTGTATTTGACATAGTTATAACACCATATACTAAATGGGTTATCTCTCCATACTCCCCATACAATTGTTTTGTTGCAATGACTTTCGAGTTTTGCAAAGAAAATTTTGTACTTGAATTTCCACCAACAGGGCTGTTCTTTAAAATGCAACTGCTAATTGTAATATCACCTGCACCTGGCAAAAGTGCATCATTAATAGTCCCAATTTTTGAATCTTCAATTTTAGAATTTGAGATGATGTACTTGCCTCCAACACCAGTAGCACAATAGGTAGATTGCATAGTGCAATTTGTTATAGTAATACCATAGTTATTCGCATCACTTATTAATCTTGAATTTGTAATTGTGCTATTCAAAATCGAAATTGGTTCTGAAAAAATTGAACTATATCCCCAAAGTCGTAAGGTGTTAACCTTGCAGCTATCCATGGTTAGGCTGGCGGTAGTTTGGTTACCTTTTGTTGTAATCATTCCATAGCCCACATTTGACCTTTTAATCAATAAAGAGCCAGAATTGTTTGGGGAGGTAGTTACACCTGTTCCAAGACGCATATTATTTCCACTGCTGCTTTGATTCCTAAATGTTACAAACTTTAGGCTTGAGTTGCTTAATGTAGATTTTTGAAATTCTATAAATGCAGTACTGCTGAAACTAATTGAGTTCCCACTGGAAAAAACAATACTGTCTGTTTGAGTTCCATTAATGACAATAGTGCCATTTATTAAAATCTGGTAATCTGCTGACCTTTGAACAATTACACCTGGTTCAATTGTCAGGGTATAGCTTGATGGTATACCTACATTCCCAACAAGTGTATAAGGGCTGTTTGCCAATGTCCAAGTAGTATTTGAAGAGATATTCCCAGAAACATTTGTTTGTGCTTCCACAAACAGGGTAGCCAACGTAAGGAGAAAAGCGAGTAGCAGTTTATTCATATTAATTCTTTTTTGTAAAAGTATAGGAATGAGAGGTATAAAATTTTCTTCAATGAGAATTTTAAAGAAAAATAATTTGGTTTGCAAAATAAACCAGTTTACGTTTGCCCTATCAAAATGAAACTGAAAATGAAAAAAATGGTTCTTTCTTGGCTATTTATCATGCTGGCTTTTGCAGCAATGGCACAGGTGAAAATATCCGGTACGGTAACGGACAATAAAAACAGGCCATTGATTGGTGCAAGCATTACACTTAAAGGAACTTATGATGGTGCAACCGCTGACAGCACTGGCAAATTCTCCTTCACTACAACAGAAAAAGGTGATTATATCCTTGAAGCAAAAAGCATTAACTACAAAACAATTAAACAGAAAGTTACGATTGCAAATGAGTCCCTCATCATCCACTTTTCATTGAAAGAAGAAATTAATGAATTGATGGCCGTTACGGTAACCGCCGGTTCCTTTGAAGCTGGGGACAAAAAACGAGCTGCTGCTGTACTTACTTCCTTGGACATCGTTACCACAGGTGGAGCCAATGGCGATATAACTGCAGCATTAAAAACATTGCCCGGTGCACAACAGGTGGGTGAGCAGGAAGGGCTCTTTGTACGGGGTGGTGCTGGCTATGAAACCAAGCAGTTCATTGATGGCACACTGGTCAATAATCCTTTTGGTACCAGTATTCCAGATATTGCATCCCGTGGTCGGTTCTCGCCATTTCTGTTCAAAGGAACAGTATTCAGCACAGGTGGCTACTCTGCTTTGTATGGGCAGGCATTATCATCAGTAGTTATTTTGGAAAGTATTGATTTGCCCGATGAATCACAAGCTTCTGCTTCCATATCATCCGTGTTTTTAGGAGCGGGTTTTCAGCAATTGGCTAAGAACAAAAAATCATCTTGGGGGGTAAATTATGGCTATACAAACCTCGTTGCTTATTTCGCTATTGTAAAACAGAAGCCCGATTATTTCCAGATGCCTGAGTTCCATAATGGTGATGCTAACTTCCGTATCAAGACCAAGAAGGGTATGGTAAAATACTATACCACATTTTCCTACGGACGTTTGGGATTGAGGAGGGCTAATATTGACAGTGCAGATTTGAAGAATGCTTTTGGTTATACAAACGTTAACTGGTACAATAATATCAGTTGGAAGGAAAATTTGGGCAAGGGATGGAAATTTAATCTAGGCTTGAGTTATAGTACCAACAAGGATGATATTAAGCAAGAAGTCCAAAACCAGGGCAATCAATATACAGTTACGGGTAAGGCTTATATAGACAGTACCAACTTTGCATTGGTGAGCAAGCAGGACTTGTCTCAAATAAAAGTAGTGTTTGAAAAAAGATTGAGGGGCATTAGTGCTGTTCGTTTTGGTGGGGAATATTGGTATGCTTACAACAAAAATAAGTACAATGTTTACAGCAATTTGCTGACAGATAATTTCGCTTCCCTTTTTGGAGAAACGGACATTTATATTACCAATGGTTTGGCTGCAAAAATTGGTGGTAGATTCGAGCATTCATCCATTATTAATAAAGCCAACATTGCCCCTCGTATTTCGCTAGCTTACAAAACAGGTAAGGATGCACAAATGAGTTTGGCCTATGGTGAGTTTTACCAGAAACCAGAAAATACACAGCTTATTTACACACAGCATTTTGGTTATACAAGGGCTACACATTATATAGCCAACTACCAGAAAACAAACCAATTCTATACTTTTAGGATAGAAGCTTTCTATAAAAAATACCATGACCTTGTAAAAACATACCCTGCCTATAATAACGATGGAACTGGCTATGCACAAGGCCTTGAATTATTTTGGAGGGACAAAAAAACAGTAAAGAACTTTGATTACTGGGTAAGCTATTCTTTCTTGGATACCAAACGTGACTACCTGAACTATCCAAAACAAATGATACCCAACTTTGCTGCCAAGCATACCGCCAGTTTGGTGACCAAGCGTTTTGTTACGGAATGGAAAACAGGTTTCAATTTCACTTATTCTTATGCCACCGGAAGGCCCTATTATTATCTTGTACAAAATGGAAGCAAGTACGATATCAAGGATGAAGGCAAGACAAAATCGTACAACTCACTTGGTTTCAGTTTGAATTACTTGCCAAATCTTGGTAAGCCCAAGGCAAAGACCTTCATTGTAATTGTTGCAAGCATGACCAATGTGCTGAATCAAAGCCAAGTGTTTGGGTACAACTATAGTTACAATGGGAACATTAAACAGGCCATTACACCTGCCGCATCCCAGTTCTATTTTGTAGGTTGCTTTTTAAGCTGGGGAGTGGATAGGAGTCAGGATGCCATTAATAATAATTTATAATCCATCCCTAAAGGGTGTGCTACATAACATCATCAAACACCAAAACATAAACCAATTAACCAATAAACGATTTAACCAATTAACTAAAACAGGAAACAATGAAAAATGTAGTTATTGCTTTAAGTGCAATTATCTTATTAGTAGCAAATGCATCGGCACAAAGTGCAAAGTTTGCTGAAGCCATGGGCAAAACATTGAAAGAATATGGCGAAGCCAAAACCGATGAAGCTTTGATAGCTGTTGAAGCAAAGTTTGAACGCATTGCCGAGGCAGAAAAAACACAGTGGCTTCCTTACTATTATGCAGCCATGATTAAAGCTACCATGAGCATGAAAGGCATTGGTGGCGACAAAGATAAAGTGGCTGATGAAGCCAACGAACTAATTACAAAAGCAGAAGCAACGGAAAAAGGCAACAGTGAAGTACTTGTAGTGAAGAGCATGATTCAAACAGCAAAGATGATTATTGATCCCATGAGCCGTTATATGAAGAATGGTGCAGAAGCAGCAAGGTTATTGGAAGAAGCGAAGAAAGCAGACCCAACAAATCCCCGTCCATATTACTTGCAGGCTGCTAATTTGAAGAACACGCCTGAACAATATGGTGGTGGCTGTGGTGCAGCAAAACCACTGGCAGAAAAGGCCTTGGCTTTGTATGCAAGTTTCAAAGCAAAAAGTGAAATAGACCCAAGCTGGGGCAAAGAAAGTGCAGAAGCAATAGTTGCTGCTTGCAAATAATTGAAATGGAATAAGCACAAGACCTTCCTAAGGAACGAAAGGGATTTGCCATGTAATTTTCTATCCACAATATGTCATATCGGAATCTATAGGGATAAAAAATTTGGTGAGCAGTAGTAAATATCCGCAGGAAAGTCTTGTGCTTTACGCTTCGATTAAAGAGAGTTTATTTGTTGGTGCTGGCAATTGCTTCTGCATTAAGGCCCGACAACAACCAGTTGCTATTGTTGGCATTCGCAGTGATTGCAGCATGGATCACACCAGGCTACTTGCTTCATACGAAACACAAATTGCAATCTGCATGATGGCTAACTGCTCATATCATTTCAAAGGAAAGTCCTTCTAATGTTCAAAGAACTTGACCCCATATTGCATTCACAACTTCGACTTGCAGTAATGAGCCTGCTCATTAACGTAAAGGAGGCTGAGTTTACTTTTATTAAGGAAAAAACAAACGCTACTGCTGGAAACTTATCTGTACAAGTGCAAAAGCTGAAAGATGCCGGTTATGTAGAAGTGGCAAAACAGTTCAAGGAGAATTACCCACTTACAACTTGCAAGGTTACCAAGAAAGGGATTGCTGCTTTTGCTGCTTATGTAAAAGCACTGCAGGAATACTTGCAAGTAGGCAAGTAATTAGCCCAGCTATTGAAGCATAATTCTAAGTCATTTTTTGTAGGCAATATTATTTTGAAGAAAACCAATCTGTAGCCGCTTGCCTAATACTTCCCCAATCAATTGTTCTTTACATTATTTTCGGCTCAAATACCTTATGATGGAGCAGGTGATACTAGTAGATGAAAACGACAATGAAATTGGTTTGATGGAGAAAATAGAAGCCCATCGACAGGCTTTATTGCATAGGGCATTCAGTGTTTTTATTTTTAATAGTAAGGGTGACATACTCTTGCACCAGCGCTCCCTTAAGAAGTATCATTGTGGTGGGTTGTGGACCAATGCTTGTTGCAGCCATCCACGTAAAGGGGAGGCTACCATTGATGCAGCTAAAAGAAGGTTAAAAGAAGAGATGGGCATTGAAACAACTTTGGAAAAGGCATTTGATTTTATTTATAAGGCTGAATTCAATAACGGTTTGACAGAATATGAATTTGACCATGTTTTTGTTGGTTATCATGACGGCGAAGTGGATCCGGATTACGATGAAGTAGAAGAATTTGCTTGGGTAACAATGGACAGGATGAAAGAATCCACTACGCAACGCAGTCATTTTTATACCCCTTGGTTCCTGATTGCATATCCCAAAGTACAAGTTTGGCTTGCATCCAAACAATAGTTATAAGTTCCATAAATTGCTTGCTCAATAAATTTGAGCTTAATCCCTTCCAAATTGATTTAAGTGCAATAATTGATTTTTAAAAGCCTTTTTCTATATTTGTAGTTACTGCAACGCTGCACATAAAGTGCGGCGTTGTATTTTTTTTATCTCTTCAAACCAAAAGATCATGAGTGAATACGTTACTAAAGAGACCTTTGAAAAAATGAAAACCGAGCTTCACAGGATGAAGTCCATTGACCGTCCAGCAGCATCTGCAGCTATTGGCGAAGCAAGGGAAAAAGGCGACCTTAAAGAAAATGCAGAGTACGATAGTGCCAAGGAAGCACAGGGCATGTTGGAAGCAAGGATCAAACAGTTGGAGGGTGTTATCGCCACTGCAAAAATTGTTGATACCAACACCATCGATACCAGTAAGGTTACCATATTGACCAAGGTTACCATTACCAACATGGCTACTAAAAAAACAGTGACCTATCAAATTGTGGGTGATAAGGAAGCTGATTTGAAACTGGGAAAAATCTCTTCTTCATCCCCTATAGGCAAAGGCTTAATGGGCAAAGTGAAAGGTGAAGTGGCAGAAGTGGAAGTGCCTAACGGTAAACTTAAATTTAAAGTAGTGGACATAACTGTTTAATCTATTCATATTGTTTTTGAAAAAGCCCTGAAATAACTCAGGGCTTTTTTAGAGGTAATCACCAGTTAGTCATTCTAATGTTACGCTAAGCATTTGTAGTCCCTTTCCATTCAAGAAAGCACTACAAAATATTAGCCTGTCAGACTTAAAAAATTAAGCTGTTTCTACATCACTTATCCAAGTAGCAAATAGCTCTTCTTTCTTGTACATTCGTTACTGTAAAATCATATGAACTATGACCATCTTCTCAAAAATAATCGCTGGTGAAATCCCGTCTTATAAAATTGCAGAGAATGAAAAATTTTACGCCTTCCTTGATATTTTTCCTTTGCAGTATGGCCACACCTTGGTAGTGCCCAAAATAGAAGTGGACAAAATTTTTGATGTACCCGATGAATATTTAGCGGACTTATTGCTTTTTGCAAAACCCATTGCTCAAGCAATAGAAAAAGCATTTCCTTGTAACCGTGTTAATATGGTTACGGTAGGGTTGGAAGTGCCACATGCACATGTGCACCTTATCCCCATTAATGAAACAGGCGATATGGATTTTGCAAAACCAAAATTGAAATTGAGTGCTGATGAATTGAAAGAAGTGCAGGAAAAAATTGTAGCTAGACTATAGGATGAGTCTAACCTACTAGCTACTTCCTACTTTCCACTCACCTTGTTTGGATTCTTCTTTATAAAATCATCCCAGCCTTTAAAACCCTTTCCCGAAACATTTAATATAGAAGATGTTTGGTAGTGATGGCACATGGCAACGGCCAAAGCGTCTGTTGCATCAAAGTATTGTGGCTTCTCCTCAATGTTCAAAGTCATTTGAAGCATCTTCCAAATCTGCTCCTTATCTGCATTCCCATTGCCTGTAACAGATTGCTTCACTTTTTTGGGTGAGTATTCAGTAACATCAATGCCCGCTTGCATGGCTGCTGCAATGGCCACACCCTGGGCCCTCCCAAGTTTCAGCATACTTTGTACATTCTTGCCAAAAAATGGGGCTTCAATGGCAAACGTGTTTGGCTTGTACAGTTTAATCAGTTCACAAACCTTGGTATGGATTTTCTCCAAGCGTTCGTAAATATCCTTGTGCTTTGTAAGTTTCAGCACATCCATCAATAAAACCTGCTGTTTGCTGCCATCAATTTTCAAAAGTGCGTAACCAAGCAATTGGGTACCGGGGTCTATACCAAGTATAATGTTGGATTTGTTCATCAGTTGGCTAAAATAGTTTATTCACTTCATATAGTTTTCTATCTCGCATCTATCTCCGTTCTTTGCATTGCAAAAAATTACCCCTGAAAAAAAAGTACAAAATACTTCTCAATTATTTCATTGGCCCAGTACTGTTTATAGTGTTGAGTTTCTCCATCTACAAACAAATAAAGGAACAGCCCAACTTGCCTGAAGCATGGAAAAAGATTGAGCATTCCTTCACTGGTAATGAATGGTGGAAGCTGGTGCTGGTGCTGTTGTTGATGCTGGTAAACTGGGGCATTGAAGCAAGGAAATGGCAGTTTTTGGTAAGTGGCATTCAGAAGGTTTCTTTCCTCCGTGCATTCAGGGCCATTTTTACTGGTCAGGCCATTGCATTGAACACGTTAAATGGAGTGGGGGAGTATGTGGGCCGTGTGGTTTACTTGGAAGACGGTAACCGATTGCGGGCAGTAGCTTTATCCATCGTCGGAAGCCTCAGCCAAATAATTGTGACCATGGTAATGGGTATTTGTGGTTTAATCTATGTTCGTTTTAATATTCTCAACGAAACAAAGCATCTCGAAGGGCTTAGTGTTTTTTGGTTAAATGGGTTGATGTATGCCCTGAGTTTTGGTACCATTGTTTTTATACTCATGTATTTTCAACTGTCATGGATAACCAAACTGGCAGAAAAAATTCCATTCGTGGCCAAGTATGCTTTCTATATCCAGAAGCTGGAAGATTTTCATTGGAAGGAATTAACAAGAATTTTGGTTCTCTCTTTTTTTAGATACGTTGTATTTGTGGTACAATATTTATTGTTATTGCAGTTGTTTCAGGTGGAGGCACAATGGTGGCAGTTGGCGTGGATGGTATGTGTGATGTTTCTGGTTTTGGCAGTGGTGCCATCCATTCCAGTGGCAGAGCTAGGTTTGCGTGGCCAGGTTAGCAAGCAACTATTTGGGTTATTAAGTGTCAATACATTGGGTATTGTTTTTACGGCAGTTGCCATTTGGCTAATTAACAGGGTAATACCGGCCATTGCAGGAACGCTTTTTATATTGGGTATAAAGTTATTTAAAAACAATCCCAGAAAAACTGGTATTGAAGAATAGGGTTTATTTATGTTGTATAAAGACGACGTTTAATGAAAAAGATAACAATCATACTACTGGCTTTTATTGCTTGGTTACCACTTAGGGCAGGGGATGAGTTCTGTGGTATCAGCAACAGGTCATTTGAGGATGGGGAAAACATCACCTTTACCGTATTCTATGCTGTGGTGGGTGTTTATGTAAATGCTGGCACTGCTGGTTTTACAGTAACCCAAGAAAAAATGAACAATAAACCTGTTTACCATATTGTTGGAACAGGTACTTCAAACTCAAGCTACGACTGGATATTTAAGGTGCGTGACCGTTATGAAACCTATATTGATACAGCCAACCTCCAACCATTAAAATTCATAAGAAATATAGATGAAGGGGGATACAAAAAATACGAAAACGTTACGTTCAATAAACAAACCAATACAGCTGTTACCACCAATGGCGTTTTTAAAGTGCCGGGTTGCATACAGGATGTTTTAAGTTCTGTTTACAATGCAAGGAATATAGACTTCAATAAGTACAAATCGGGAGACAAGATACCGTTTACAATGTTCTTGGACAATGAAGTATACAACCTCTATGTAAAATACGAAGGCAAGGAAACCATCAAAACAAAATATGGAAAGTTCAGGGCCATTAAATTCAAACCTTTACTAGTAAAGGGAACATTGTTTGATGGTGGCGAAAAAATGACTGTTTGGGTAAGTGATGATGCTAACCATATTCCATTAAGGATAGAAAGCCCTATTGTGGTAGGCAGTGTAAAAGTGGATATGATGCAGTACAAGAACCTTCGTTATCCTTTAAGCTCCATGATAAGCTTTAGGTAAATAATGTAACTCCTTAAAGTGAAACGCCAAAAGCCCGTAATGCTTTTGGCGTTTTACTTTAATATGCTGCTATTGTTTTAATCTTCTGAACCAGCATTGAATATGTTGTCCACTGCTCCACCAAGCATGGGAAATTTTTCCTTTACAAAGTCTGCAATGGTCTCAATGGCTTTCTTCGCCTGCTCTGGCGTAAGTCCTGCTTCTGCTGTAAGTTTCTGTACTAATTCGTTCATGAAATTATTATTGAGGTTATTGTTTTGGATTCCAGATGCAAAATAGTTACAGCCAACAAAAAAGCGACAGGAAGTTATTCCCATCGCTTCTATAAGTTCAACTTTATTGATTTATGAATGAAGCCTTAAGCAACCTTCAATACACTCAACTTACTCTTGCTAAACATGCGTTCTGCATAATCCATTGTTACAACTAATTCCTTTTCACCAGTACCCGGCAACTCAAACATGGCATCAGTTAAAATGCTTTCGCAAATGCTGCGTAAGCCCCTTGCACCAAGTTTGTAGTCCAATGCTTTTGTTACCATAAAGTGCAGTACTTCTTCCTCAATGGTTAATGTAATGCCTTCCAATTCAAACAAACGTGTGTATTGCTTAATTAAAGAGTTTTTAGGTTCGGTTAAAATGCTTCTCAATGTCTCTGCATCCAAAGGATTCAAATGCGTAACCACTGGCAAACGGCCAAGCAATTCAGGAATTAGGCCAAAGCCCTTTAAGTCCTGAGCATTTATAAACTGCAATAGATTCTTGCGTTGCATCTCCTGCTCAGCTTTGTTAACATTGAAACCTATGGCGTTTGTATTGATTCTTCTGGCAATAACCCTATCAATACCATCAAACGCACCACCACATATAAATAGGATATTCTTGGTATCCAGTTTAATCATCTTCTGCTCAGGATGCTTCCTGCCACCTTGGGGTGGAACAAGCACTTCTGTGCCTTCCAGCATCTTCAATAAACCTTGCTGTACACCTTCTCCACTTACATCCCTTGTAATGGATGGATTGTCTCCTTTACGGGCAATCTTGTCCAATTCGTCCACATATACAATTCCACGTTCTGCTGCAGCCACATCATAGTTGCAGTTCTGCAATAAACGGGTAAGCATGCTTTCCACGTCTTCGCCCACATAACCAGCTTCTGTAAAAACTGTTGCATCCACAATGGCAAAAGGTACATTCAACAAACGGGCAATTGATTTTGCCAACAATGTTTTACCTGTACCTGTTTCACCAGCCATAATAATATTGCTTTTTTCTATTTCAACATCATCTTGCTGGTTCTTTTGCGTAATTCTTTTAAAGTGGTTGTAAACAGCTACGGACAATACTTTCTTCGCATCGTCCTGGCCAATTACATATTCGTCCAAGAATTTCTTTATTTCTGCAGGTCTGCGAACAGTGAGCTTAAAATTGGAGGATGAACCACCTGCTACTGTTTCCTGTTTCAAATTCAGTTCCTGAGCAATGATTTCCTGTGCATGCTCCACACAATTTTCACAAATATGACCTTCTTGACCAGCGATAAGGATTTTAACCTCATCACGGCTGCGGCCACAAAATGAACAATGTAAATGACTCTGTTTTGCCATTAAATTTCTTTTATTCAACCTGTTATGGCTGAGTTATGCTGGCTTTCCAAGTGAAGGTTAGCTACAATCGTTAAGACCCAAAGGATTATCCAATGGTTGCAAAGCTATTATTATTAACCCTTTTAGCCGATATTTCTTCTATAAACGGCTTGGGACACCATATTCTTACGCAGGAACTAATTAAATTTTCTCCAAAATGCCGTCAACAATACCATAAGCAACTGCTTCATTGGCATTCATCCAATAGTCACGGTCAAAATCCTTCAGAATTTGCTCAACAGTTTTCCCGCAGTTTTCAGCAAGAATTTTTGCCCCTAGCAACTTGGTTTTTTCAATCTGTATTGCTTGAATTTCGATGTCTGCAGAAGTAGCTTGGAAATAACCGCCCAAACTTGGCTGGTGAATCATTACTTCGCCATGGGGATAAATGAAGCGTCTTCCTTTTGTACCAACGCTTAATAAAATGGAACCCATGCTGGCAGCCAGACCCATGCAAATGGTGCTCACTGGTGAGGAAATCATTTTAATGGTATCATATAAAACCATTCCGCTGGTAACTACACCTCCTGGGCTGTTGATGTACAATTTAATTTCTTCACCAGGGTTATCGGCCTCAAGAATCAGGATTTTGCCAACTGCTTCCCTTATGCTTTTATCATCTACCACACCCCATAAATAAACCGCACGTTTTTCAAAGAACAGTTTCTCCATTTTCTTCATCATGCCCGGACCAATAGGTTCAGTTTTGTTCTCATTCTTTGGGTCTTGTTCTTCCTCATCGTCCTCCATTCTAAATGGGCTAGTAATGTATTTGCCTTGTATCATGATAATGTGAAATTTTGTGTTTTAATTTTTTTGGTGACCGATTTTCAATTTTGCTGGCCTAATTACGCTGCACCCTTGTACAACATGATTAGTCAGGAACAAGAACAAAGAGGCGAGGAAAAAATAAACCTCTTCTTTGCTCCTTAGAGTTCCTGACAAATATTTTTAAGAGCTAGGGGTTACTGGAAACCAGTAATTAATCTTTCTTATCCTTCTTAGGATTGGTCAACAGCACTTCATCCACCAAGCCATAGGCTTTAGCCTCAGGGGCGGTCATCCATAAATCACGGTCGCTGTCCACAGCAATTTGTTCGGCTGATTTGCCTGTATGCTGAGCGGTAATTTCGTACAGTTCATGTTTCAGTTTCTTTATTTCCCTTGCAGTAATGCCAATATCCGTGGCTTGTCCACCAATGGCACCACTGGGTTGGTGAATCATGATCCTGCTATGTTTCAAAGCGGTACGTTTCCCCTTAACACCGGCACATAACAAAATTTGTCCCATACTTGCGGCCATTCCTGTACAGATGGTACTTACATCTGGACTGATAAACTGCATCGTGTCATAAACACCCAAGCCTGCATAAACGCTGCCACCCGGACTGTTAATGTACATTTGGATATCACGGGTCCTATCCACGCTCTCCAAAAACAGTAGTTGGGCAGTAATAATGTTGGCTACATAATCATTAATGCCTTCTCCCAAAAAAATAATCCTATCCATCATCAACCTGCTGAAAACATCCATTTGTGCAATGTTCATCGGTCTTTCTTCAATGATATAGGGAGTAAGGTTGGTTGGGTTGAAATGTGTCTGGTAATTGTGCAATGTGCCACTACTAATCTGCCTGTGCTTTACTGCATATTGTTCAAATTCCTTTGCTATGTTCATGCTATGATATTTTGCGTTGAAGATAAGTGTTTTGATGTTTTAATGAAATAATGCCTGTTCAAATACTATGCAAACAAACTTTAGCAGACAAGTTGACTGTATACAGCAGGTGAAGCCTTTTTAATTTGGCTATCAGCTTCTTTTTGAGCTAAAATATATACCGGAAGCAAAAAAGCGTAGAACTACGTAAAAGAAAGGGTATTAAGACGGTATTCCAAACAGTCTTTTGATTATATTTTTGTAAAAATAAATTAAGAGTATTTATATTTTTCATAAGGGGGCTACACAAAACAGGCGGTCTTTTTCAAAGGACTGCTTTTTTATTTGAATACTTTTTTAATGGCCTCAGCTTTCAATAAGCATTCTTCATACTCGTTTTCAGCATTGCTGTAAAACGTAATGCCGCCACCTACTTGATAGGAAAGGTACCCACTATCCTGATTGTACATGATGCTCCTAATCACTACATTGAAGTCATAATCCTTTTCAGGTGTTATATAGCCAACACAGCCACTGTAAATGCCACGCTTTGTTTGTTCGTATGCTTCAACCAGTTCCATCACCCGTTTTTTTGGGGCACCTGTCATGCTGCCCATCGGGAAAGTAGCTTTTAGCACATCCACAAAATCTGCATCATCGTTCAGTTCACCACTAACTGTGGAAATCATTTGATGCACTTGCGGGAAAGAATAAATACCAAAAAGCTCATCCACTCTTACGGACCCTTCTTTGCAGACCTTGCTTAAATCGTTTCTCACCAAATCAACCACCATCACATTTTCGCTTCTGTCTTTTTGGCTTGCTGCCAATTGTCGCTTTAGCTGTTCATCATCCATTGCATCATCCTTGTTACGCTTGAAAGTGCCCTTGATGGGTTGGGAGATAATTTGACTGCCAGTTTTTTTTATATAACGTTCAGGACTTGCACAAAGCAGGTATTTATCCTCTAGCTTATAATAACATGAAAAGGGATTGGGCGAAATGACCGATAACTGCTCGTATACATTCATTGTATCAATCGAAACGTGCTCTGCAAAAAATTCCTGACAAAAGTTTATCTCGTAGCAATCTCCCCTAAGTATATGTTCCCTTAGTTTATTGATGATGGTTAAGTAATTTGCTTTAGAAATTTTGGGATGAATAGCAGGGCTTTGGGCTTTGGGCTTTGGGTTTTGGGCTTTGAAATTTGAGATTATTTCAAAGATTTTTGCAGGATCACTTTGCAAGCATGATATAGTCGCTAGCCCCGGCTGCTGCAACTGCACCACTGTTTCTGGCTGAAAGAAAAACAAATCATCAAAGCCAATACCATCAACATGCGATGATATTGTATTGGAGAGATGGTTCTTGAAATCATAAGCCACATGGCCAAATAACCAATCATTGGTTAGGTGAATGAAAGCCTTCAATTCATCTAATGATTTCCCTTTTATTGCAAAGCTGGATACCGCATCCACAGCCAACAAGCATTCCACTTCATGGTGCTTGAAATGGTATTGATGGTTGTCCAATAAAGCACAAATGTTGAACTGGTTTGCCCAATTCAACATTTGCGTTTTAAATCCAAAAAGATGGTCTATTTTAAAAGATAGCGTTCTTCTTATCACGGTATATTTTCTATGAACGAAGATTAATAATCGTCGTCATCATCGCCAAATTCATCTTTGTCGTCAAACATATCAAACTCCTTGAAATCCTCATCCAATTTCAAATCATCATCATCACTGCTCTTCTTTGATGAACCACCTGTTTTCTTGCCTTTTGGAACATCAAATTCTTCAAAGTCAGGATCCCAGTTGTCATCATCATCCTCACTTTTTTCCCAGTCATCAGCTTTCTCCTCTACATCTGAATCGTCATCATCATCGTCGTCATCGCTTTTTGATTTTTTTGAAGAAGCCTTTTTGGCAGATGGTTTCACATCTGTGTCTTCATCATCAAGATCATCATCGTCATCATCTTCTTCCAATTGCTTCTTGCTTTTGGTAGATGGTTTGTCTGCGTTAGCTGCTGGAGCCTTTGGTACTGAGGATTTGATATCCTTATCAGATTTCTTTGCCATTGTTCTAATAAGATTTGTTACTGTAAAATTTCAACGCAAAATTTTATCAACCAAAAAATTTACGTTGTTTTTTAATTCTTTTTTTATTTATTCAAAAATGCTTAGAGCGTAATAATCTGGTCACGGCCGGGGCCATTGGAAACATACTTTATTGGTGCCCCAATGTATTCGTTAATGAATGCAATATAGGTAGACATATCAGCAGTTACATTAGCTGAATCTTTTATTATTGTACTGTCGCAATGCCAGCCTTTAAAAGCCTTGTATTGGGGCTCTATTTTTACCTTGCTAATGGCATAGGGTATTTCTGATGTTTCCTTTCCATCTACCTTATAGCTGGTACAAACATTCAGTGTTTCAAATGAATCCAGTACATCGGCCTTGGTCATGATTACTTGGGTGATGCCATTGATCATGCAAGTGTATTTCAAAGCAACCAGGTCAATCCAGCCACACCTTCTTGGCCTTCCTGTTGTAGCCCCAAACTCACTGCCAATCTTCCTCAATTCCTCACCAGTTGCATCCTCCAGTTCTGTTGGGAATGGCCCACCGCCCACCCTTGTACAGTAGGCTTTGGTAACACCCATTATCTCATTGATCTGCTTTGGACTAACGCCCAAGCCCGTACAAACGCCTGCACTAATGGTATTGGATGAGGTAACAAATGGGAAAGTACCAAAATCAATATCCAGCATACTGCCCTGTGCACCTTCTGCCAATACCTTCTTGCCCTCTGCTATCTTTTTATTGATGAAATATTCTCCATTAACAATATTCAATGTCTTCAAAAATTCAACCGCCTCAAAGAATTCTGTTTCCCAAGCACTGATGTCTTCTGTAAAGTTGAAGTTGTTCAATAATGTTTGATGCTTTGCCCTTAGTTCCTTGTATTGGGTAGCGAAATTGGCATCCAACAAATCACCCACACGGATAGCGTTGCGGCCTGTTTTGTCCATGTATGCAGGACCAATACCTTTTAATGTAGAACCAATTTTGCTGTCCCCCTTTTGCATCTCACTCGCCTTGTCCAAGGCCCTATGTGTTGGAATAATCACATTTGTTTTTTCAGCAATGAAAAGGTTCTTCCTAACGTCAATGCCAAAGGATGCTACCACATCGCACTCACGTTTCAAAGTAACCGGGTCAAGGACCACGCCATTGCCAATTAAATTAACACAATGAGCATGGAAAATACCTGACGGAATTTGGTGCAGCACTACTTTTTTACCATCTACATACAAAGTGTGACCAGCGTTTGGACCACCTTGAAAACGTGCAATTACATCGTAGTTGGGAGCAAAGAAATCAACGATTTTTCCCTTGCCTTCATCGCCCCATTGCAAACCAAGAAGTACATCAACCATAAAATCTTTTTGTGTTGCGGCAAATGTAAGAGTTGCTTACATGGAAAGTGGAAACTATTAAAAAATTGTGAAGAGAAAATAGTGTTTAAAAGTTGAAGGGTTCAAGAAGTTTAAAAAGTTGTTAGCAGCCTAAAATATCCATGCAATTCGTGTTGTCCGTGTGCCCAAGAAACCCGTACAAACAAGCATAAAAAAAGCCCCTTTCGGGGCTAAAGCTATTTTGAAAAAGGATAATTATTCTCCGCTTCCTGGTTTCACCAAACCAAGCTTTGCTTCCAAGCTCAATGTGGCATGGGGGACAGCACGCAGCCTCGCCTTGTCTATCAATTTGCCAGTAACACGGCAAATGCCATAGGTCTTGCTTTCAATGCGCCTAATGGCTTTTTCCAAATGGTCTATGAAAGTGATTTGGCGGCTGGCCATTTGGCTCAGTTGTTCACGCTCCATACTTAGGCTTCCATCTTCCATGGTCATATAACGGCCATCATCATTGTCGCCACCTGTATCATCCTTGCGGGTAATCAAACCCTGCAAGTAAGCCAACTCCTTTTTGGAGACTTCTAATTTCTTATTGATAAGTTCCCTGAACTCGTTCAATTCTGTATCGCTGTATCTAACTAATGGTTCGTTCATTTTTGGTGTGTCTACTCTTTTTTCGAGTGCCGTATAACCTGGATTGTAGGGCACGCTTGATTTAATGGATGTTTTGGGAGCTTTCATTTCCTTAACCGGCTCTTCTTTTTTCTTCATAGGCAACTGCTTCAAAGGGATAACAGTTGTTGATTTTTCGATGCCGCTAACCTTAACAACCGGTTTCGGTGCCTTGTATGGCTTGTAAGCTTTAGCAGGTTTTACTTTTGTTGATTTTTCCTTTGCTACTTTTTCTGGTTTTTCTGCCTTCACTTTTACGGGTACTGGTTTGGGTTCCTCTTTTACAGGAACTGGTTTTTTAACTTCAGCTTTTGCTACTGGTTTAGGGGCTGGTTTCCCAGCCTTTACAGGTGCTTTAGCTGCTGGTTTTGCAGGGGCAACTTTCTTGGCTGCAGGTTTTGCCACTGGCTTAGGAGCTGGTTTTGCTGCCTTTACAGGTGCTTTAGCTGCGGGCTTTGCAGGAGCAACTTTCTTGGCTACAGGTTTTGCCACTGGTTTAGGGGCTGGTTTCCCAGCCTTTACAGGTGCTTTAGCTGCTGGTTTAGTCGCAGCTTTTTTTGCTACTGGTTTAGGGGCTGGTTTAGCCGCTTTTTTGGGAGCAGGTTTCTTTGTAGCCATGAGTGTTTATCCTTTTTTTGTTACTGCCACTTTCAGCAGGACCTCATTAACTTCAATCTCGGTGCCATTTTCTACTTGTGACACCCAGTCAATGTTGTCTGCCAAAATTTCGCCGCAAATATAGTTTTTAAATTCATTTACAGCATGCTGGATCTCATTTGGCAAGCCATCCTGCTGTATTTGCACGAATATACGGTCTGTAAGGTCAAAATTGCTTTCCTTACGAATATTTTGTACACGATTAATTAACTCCCTTGCATTGCCCTCTTTTTGGAGTTGGTCGGTAATGGTAATGTCCAAAGCAACAGTAAGGCTGCCTTTTGATGCAACGCTCCAGCCAGGGATATCCTCGGCGGAAATTTCGACATCAGCAGTCGACAACTCAAAATTCAAAGCTGAAAGTTGAAGGGTAAGCGTTCCCTTTTGCTCCAGTTCCGTAATTTGATGCTGGCTCAATGTGGCAATTTGGGCAGCGGCTTCCTTCATGTTTGCACCAAGCTTTGCACCCAGGCTCCTGAAGTTCGCCTTGATTTTTTTCTTGATAATGCCTTCTGTTTCAGTGATATATTCCAGTTCCTTTACGTTCACCTCACTTTTGATAAGGTCTTCCACTTTTTCCAGTTGAACCTTCATTTCCGGGTTCAATACAGGTACCATTACTTTTTGCAATGGCTGGCGAACCTTGATGTTCACCTTTTTGCGTAGTGACAGCACCAATGAGCAGGTATCCTGTGCCAACTGCATCCTTTCTTCCAAAGCGGCATCTATCGCTGCTTCGTTTGTTGTTGGATAAGGTACATGGTGAACCGAACCTACATCAAATCTTTGGGTAATGGCATTCAGGTTCTGGAAAACTGCATCGCTAAAGAAAGGGGAAATTGGGGCAATCAGCCTTGTCAATGTTTCTAAGCATTCATACAAAGTTTGGTAAGCGGAGATTTTCTCTGCTTCATACTCACCTTTCCAGAAACGCCTCCTGCACAAACGCACATACCAGTTGCTCAAATGTTCATCTACAAACTCCTCTATCAAACGGCCTGCTGCAGTTGGCTCATAATCGTCCATGGCAGCAGTGGCTTTTTTAATCAATGTATTCAATGAAGACAGAATCCAACGGTCAATTTCCGGTCTTTGCTCCAAAGGAATATAGGCTTCCTTAAAGGCAAAACCATCCACATTGCTATACAGGGCAAAGAATTGATAAGTATTGTATAGAGTTCCAAAGAACTTACGCTGCACTTCCTGAATACCTGCAATATCAAATTTCAAATTGTCCCAAGGGCTTGCATTGGTAACCAAGTACCAACGGGTAGCATCTGCTCCATATTTTTCAATAGTATCAAACGGGTTCACAATATTGCCTAGGCGTTTGCTCATCTTTACGCCATTCTTGTCAAGCACCAAGCCATTGCTCACCACCGTTTTGTAAGCTCGTCCATCCACTTTATTAGTTGGCAGACCAGCTTTTTCCAGTTCTTCCACCACACTTTCCTTTATCAATGAACCAATGGCATGTAGTGTATAGAACCAGCCACGAGTTTGGTCAACACCCTCAGCAATGAAATCTGCAGGATAATTCTGCGAGAATATCTCCTTGTTCTCAAAAGGGAAATGCCATTGGGCATAGGGCATGGCACCGGAATCAAACCAAACATCAATCAAGTCCGGAACACGGATCATGATTTTCCCTTTGGGCGAGATGAAGAAAATATCATCCACAAAAGGTTTGTGCAGGTCATCAGTTTTGAACCTAAAAATTGGTTGAGTGAAAATATATTTTATATTTGTATCAGAAACTGCTCCCAAATCATCATGCGTATGTGTAGTGTTGATTTGCGTAGAATCGAACGAGTCACTAATCTCCTCGGTTGCACCAGTTTCCTCTTTTCTTTTAAAGCCTGTTAGCAACCAATTGTACTTGTCTTCGTTGCTGTACTCATTTACAAAAGCAACATAATTATCCAGTTCCAGTTCAATCCTCCTGTTTTTCTCCGGACCAAATACCCTGTTTATTTTGCCAACTGCCAGCACTTCTGCTATTTTATGCAAAACTTCTGCGGCTTCATGCCCTTCCGTTTTACGCTTAGCCACAATTTTTGAAATACCGTAGCCTTTCTTGAAATCATTGTCCGCATTGCCTTCCTCGCCCCATAAAAAGTGGATGAAGTTCCCATCAATGTCATTTCTGCAAACCGCATATTCCACATCTTTTTCCGTAGCCAGCACCTTGTCCATTGCTTTTTTGGCAAGGAAGGTTTCCCTTACCGCATCAAAATTCTTGGTTCTTTCTTCACTCAAATAGAATTCATTGGATGAAGCGATATGCTCCTTTAAATCAGCAATGCTGCCAATGCATATTTCTTCCTCCCCATCTTCCGTTCTCCAAACTGGTAAAGGCGTTCCCCAAAAACGGCTGCGGCTTAAATTCCAGTCAACCATATTTTCCAACCAGTTGCCAAAACGGCCTTCACCAGTTGATTTTGGTTTCCAGTTGATAGTCTTGTTCAAATCCACCATCCTGTCCTTTAAGGCTGTGGTCTTAATGAACCAAGCATCCAATGGATAGTAGAGAATGGGTTTGTCCGTTCTCCAGCAATGCGGATAGCTGTGTTCGTATTTCTCCACCTTAAAAGCCCTATTTTCCTTTTTCAGCTTCACGCAGATATCCACGTTCACATCCACATAATCTTTTTCGTCCTTATAGTTCTTTACATAGCGGTTGCTGAACTCGCCCAAACCATCCAAAAACTTTCCTTCCTTGTCCACCATTGTCAAAATACCGATATTGTTCTTCTTGCCCACACGGTAGTCATCTGCACCAAAGGCAGGTGCCGTATGAACGATACCCGTACCGTCTTCTGTAGTAACGAAATCGCCTACAATTACACGGAAAGGTTTGGCGTTTGGCGTTTGAAGTTGGATGGCTTCGAGTGAGTTTGCTTCATAAGGCAACAACTGCTCGTATTCGCAATGTTCAATTTGGGAGCCTTTAAACTCAGCCAATATCTTCCAAGGCAATAATTTTACTTCTGCATGGTAATTGTCAAAATCCCCATTCTCTCCTTCCTCTTTGAAATATTTGCCCAGCAAAGCTTTGGCAATAACGACATTCACTGGAAGATGTGTGTAGGGATTGAATGTTTTCACCAATACATAATCAATATTTGGTCCAACAGTCAAACCCAAGTTGGATGGCAAGGTCCAAGGCGTGGTAGTCCATGCCATAAAAAAGACCTCTTCGCTAGCAGCATCAAATAGAAATTGAGATTGCTCATTCTTCACTGCTTTGAACATGGCTACAGCACTCGTATCCTTCATATCCTTATAAGTACCCGGTTGGTTCAGTTCGTGGGAACTCAAACCTGTGCCAGCAGCAGGGGAGTAAGGTTGTATGCTCACGCTTTCATACAGTAAATCCTTACTGTACAATTGTTTCAAAATCCACCAGAGGCTTTCAATATAGTTATTCTCAAAAGTGATATAGGGACTGTCCAAGTCAACCCAATAGCCCATCTTCTTTGTAATACTGTCCCATTCGTTTTTATAACGCAGCACCGCCTCACGGCATTTCTGGTTATAGTATTCCACCGTTACCTCATTACCAAATTTGTCTTTCTTGCCAGTGCCAATATCTTCCTTCGTAATGCCCAGTTCCTTTTCCACGCCCAACTCCACAGGCAGACCATGGGTATCCCAACCACCCTTGCGCTTCACCTGAAAACCCTGCATGGTTTTGTAACGGCAAACCAAATCCTTCAAAGTCCTTGAAATAACGTGGTGAATGCCCGGCATACCATTGGCACTTGGTGGGCCTTCATAAAACACGAAAGGCTCTGCACCTTCCTTTAAGTCAATGCTTTGTTGAAAGGCATTTGTCTCGTCCCACTTGGCCAATATTTCTTTTTCTATACTCGGGAGGTTTAACCCTGAAAATTCTTTGTACTTGCTGCTCATATACGTTGTTCAATTTCAAGACCTATAAGGTTTTCAAAAACCTTATAGGTCTATTTGCGGTAGCTGATTTTTAAAGTGAGCGAAGTTAAGGATATGCTTTTTTACAAAGTTGCGTATAAACTTGTTTTTACAAAGTATGAAAAAAAATATACACGCTGTTCCCCAAATAATTACATTTGGTATTATTTAACCATAAACCTTTAACATGAAAAAAATTCTAATTGCAGCACTTGTAATCATTCCAAGTGCTTATGCTTTCTCATCAACATCTTTTCCTCACAAAGTAGAAGTCCCAACCAATTTCAATCCAAGTAAAGAGAATGTAAACGAGAAGAAGGAAGGCTGTACCAAAACTGAATATGTTACAGGAGGATGGGCCGTAAAATGCAAAAATGGAACATTGTACAGGGGAACAGTAACTTTAGGCTGTTCTGGTTATGGTGAAACCTGCGAACAGGCAACTACAAATGCATGGAACTGTGCGAATGCTGCTGTTCAAAGTGCCATTGCAGCCCAAGCAGCCCAAGCTTCACACGAATGCTCTACAATCGATGATTCTGTTGAACCTTAAAAGCCAATGCTAGCAGCATCTATTGGTGCTGCTAGCATTTATAATACACACTTACTTAATCGTAATGCATGAAATCAGTTAAAGCTATTTTATTTTCTGCTATGGGTTTGATTTTTAGTCAAAAGGCAGGAAGCCAAAATTTAACGGCAGCGTATAAAATAGATCAAGTAGTTAAGGTACCGCTCAACTTAGAAAAAAGCAAGGAAGCAACAATCAATTTTACAGCCTATCTATTCAAAAAAGATAGGAGGTATATTTATTTTGAGAAACCTGATTATATAAATACCTATCCGCAGGGGAAAATCAGCATCCAGATTTCCGAAGACAAAAGAGGCTCCTATTTATTAAATATGGACACGCTGCAAGCAATTAACTATTGCAGTTACGACAGTTTGCTGTTCCGGTATAGACAGGATTTCCTGTTTAAGGAGGCCGCCAATATCGACAGGAATATTTCCCAGCTTTTTGAACCTGATTATTATCCATGGGCATTTCATAATGAAACAAAAACAATTAATGGGTTGCTTTGCCAAAAAGCTACGTTAACCATGTCCGGAAACTTAAATTATGAAGTGTGGTTCTGTAAGGACATTGAAACAAGTTTCAATATAGATGGCATTATTGGCATTCCCGGTTTAATTGTGGAAGCAACACGTTTTGATGATAGTAAGCATTTCCTGTTATTGAATTATACATCTACTAAAGCCGTTGCAGATGCGGTTTTTTGGCCGAACGAATTCAATGAAAAATTTGTGCTGTATCCCATGCTTAAAAAAAGTAAAATAAAAAAAGAGAAAAGCAAACTGGAAAAGCAGACAGAAATTAGTAATAACAATCAATGAGGCAACTAATTTCAATAGTGCTGGTTTTTTTGTTTTTCAACACGGGTAACGCACAAGTTATCCGTAGTGTATATGGTGATATTATTAATGAAAAAGGTGTAGGTATCACTGATTGTTATTTGAAGGTAGAAAGCAAAAAAAAGCAACTCATTCTTTACTACTTTAACCTCGGTAAAAAAAATGCCTTTGCTGTATCAATTCCCAAAGATGCAGCAGATACCATACTATTATCAATATCACATGTTTCCTATATTGATACAACGATAACCATTACGAATAAAGCTGCAAACCCCTTTCTTATTACGCTCCGAAGCAAATTGTCAACACTTAATGAAGTAGTGCTGCAATCCGTACCTACATGGACCAGGGGAGATACTACTTTTTTTAAAGTGGATGCTTTTAAAGAAGGGAACGAATCCAAATTGAAAGAGTTAATCATAAAAATGCCGGGGTTCAGGATTGCTGAATCTGGACGGTTAACCTACAATGGTGTACAGGTGGACAAGATTATAGTGGATGGGGAAGAAATATTGGCTGATAAGATTGGCATGCTCCTGAACAACTTTCCCACCCATGTACTCAACACCATTCAGGCAATTGAAAACCAAACGGAAAAGAAGCTGTTGCGTGGCTTGTCCACAGATAATCTGTTGGTGGTAAATCTAGGATTGAAAAAAGAAAAAATGTTGGCAACATTCGGGAGTGCGGAAGGAGGGATAGGCACAGAAGGGCGGTACAGTTTTAACCCAACATTGTTTTCCTTATATGGAAAAGTTAAAGCAGGGTATATTGGCAATTTCAATAGCTTGGCAAATGGCTTGGGATGGGAACAGGAAAACGAACTTAAAAACAACACGGAAACCATTGCTGAAAACTGGTTATTGAATAACCGCCCCTTACAATTCATCAATGGCTTTGAAACAAGACGGCTGCTCAAGAATGAGGAATATGACAATCGGTTTCAGGTTAACCTTTCCCTATCCCAAAAAATAAAACTTAAAACGGAGTTCAATTTTCTCAAGGATAACCAGCAACAACATACTTACTACGAGTCCAGTTTATACAACCGAACCAATTTTCTAAAACGGACAGACTCCAATTATATACGGTATAGGCCGTCCTTATTGATGGTGAAACAAACGCTTATATATGAAATAGACAGGACTAAAGAGATTAGGATAACAATGAATGCTTTTAATAACCGTTCGTTTGGAAGCACCAACACAATCTATACCTGGATGTCGGATAAAAGCATTACCGCAAATTCAATAAAAAACAATTGGTCGAGCTACTCCGCCAAAGGTGAGTTCACTTATAAATTACCCAATGGCAAAGTGCTGGAATTCATCAGTCAGGTAAATACACAAAATGCAGCACAGAACGGCATGGGCATATCAGATACTTGGGATGCAATCTTTTTGGTTAATAACAAATCGTACAATGCCTTTGAGCAGAATGTCAACAATAAATTTTTTCAGTTCAGGAACAATTTGAATTGCTATTCAAAAAAAACAAAAGGTGTTGTTAATTCGGGGATAGTTGTTGATTATGCTGCTGCAACCATTCAAAACAATGGAAACCTGCTTGATTGGAAAAGTTATACCAACCCCACCATCAACGTTTCAAACAATGCAGGCACTTATCAAAGAACAAACATAGAAGGGTATCTTAAAAAGTCACTCAAGACTAATTTTTTTGAAATAGCCTCGGTTAATATTACTGCTGGGGTTTCCTCAACCTCCATTAAGGAGAGAGACAGTAAACAAAGTTTCCTAACGCCAGTTTTTAGGATATTGGCTACTGGTTCACAAAAAATAAAACAGCGGGTGACGCTTTTTACCAGTGTTGCCTATAACTACAATCAACAACCCATATACCAGGTGCAACAGCAGGTTTACCCAACTGGTATAAATGCATACAAGCAATTTAGTGCAATAGCAAAACCCCTATCTTCTATTGTAGTAACAAACAACACGCATTGGAAATGGCCCAATAGCATCTCTACCAGCGGCATCAGTATTCAATTTTCCAGGAATTTTTTCAGTGCCGTTCATAAAAATGCGTACTCCAATTTTGTACAGCTACAGGTAGATAGTTTTACCAATAGGCCTACCAACATGTATTCGGTATCTTCCAACAGTTCTATCCCTTCGGTTTTTTTGGGTGGCTTAATTGATGTTGAACTATTGTTTGGCCAGTCAGGTTTCTTATTGCAGCAGGATGATAGGGTGCTTAAGGGCTTTGTGAAGAATTACCATATAAAACTGGGCTACAAGCGTAATTGGAACAAAAAGTATTACCTATTGCTTACCACAAAATATGAGACCAATTCCCTGCGGTTGCCCAGTCAGGTTGCTGGGAGTCTATCAGCAAATGCCATCAATATTATAAGCTCCATAAGAAACAGGTATATCATAAGAAAGGGCATGAGCGTAGAACTGAACACCAGCTTACTCAACAACAATCTCTCTACCCCTAACCATACTTCTTTTGCATTTGTAGATATCTCGTTTGATGTAAAGTTTTCAAAATTTCCTTTTTATATCAACTTGCGGGGAGAGAATTTGACCAACGAAAGGTTTTATTATGCTTTATCCAATTCGGCCATTTCACAAAGCTATTATGCTGTACCGTTAGTACAAAGGAACCTGTTTATGGGTATTCGATATGAGCTTTGAGTTAGTGGAACTTAATGATAAGTAATTCTACATTAGACGGTAGGTTTCGCAACTACAGCCGTTAGGCAAATTTTTGATTACTTTAAGTTGGCCTTATTGCGTTCTTTGATTAACAAAATGAGACCGCCAAGTACAACCGCTGTAAATAGAGGAAATACTATCAATCTTGTCTTACTAAGATTATTTGGAAGAGTTAGAATATCTAAATTTTTGTTGCGTCGAACTTGTATGATTGATCCTAATAAAAATTCATCTTTCCTGCACGAGGGCCCGTAAACCTTTACACGCTCGTACTCCGATCCAATTAGTAAAGTAACATATTTCCTTTTATATCTGCATATTTCGGATACATCAGTAACTTTCGCATCGACAACTTCACCATATTTAGAAACATAAAATTCAACCACGACTATGCTACTATAAATAATAAGACATAAAAGCATTACTCCTGCTGCTATTATACCAATTTTATTTTTCTTGCTTTCTGTCATGAACTAATTCTTGAGGATTGCACCTAACGACCTGGGCTTGCTGCAGGGCTGGAATTCATTGCTTGTCCTGTCCGGAACCGCTGCTGATTAAAGATATAAAGTACAGGTTAACAAACCAAAGCCCAGCAATGTATGTCCTTGCTCAGATGAAGCACAACAGCCATAAAATGACCATTGCTCCATTCCTTCCGCTCGAACCAAAGCAGATAGCGATATGCTGACTATTGATCCAATGTCAACCCCAATATTGGCAATACTTTAGTTGGTGGCAGTTGTTTTTACTCGTTGGTTACAAACCCTTTTGTAACTCCATATTCTACGCCAACTTGTTTAAAAAATGCCCTTAGCATTTCCATCTTTTGGTCGCACAGTTGTCCTAAAGAAATTTTTTTAGAGCTTTCTTTTGTATTATGGCAATAAAAGCAAATTTCAATAAACTCAAAAACTTTTCCAGTGCTGTCTAAAAATAATATCGCATTTCTTGGAACATAGCATTGGGAAATACTTCCAATATAAACAGGTCCACCGTAACCATAATTATAGAAGAGGTCTGTTAGCTTGTCTACTTGAGTAAATGTTAATGATTTTACTTCAACAAGTTTTGAATAGCAGACTGTGTCATTTAAACGAGGTAAACTGTCAATACCCTTCATCTCTTGATACTTGGATGTATCAATCCCACCTTTAAATGAAACAACCTGAATTTGAGTCGCAAGACTAAAGGGATAATTTTTCAAACGAACTGTAAAGGACTTGTGCGTTTTTTTAACGCAGTTGTGGTTACGTTCTTCTGTTTCAAGTTCTTTTTTAGTCGGCTCCTCTGGCGGAATTCTTGCTAAATGATTTTTCTGTCCAAAAGCAAGTTGTGTCAAAAGAAAAAAAGAGAATATTAAAAATCTTACCATAAAGTTTAAAGTGTCACGGTTTTCAATCGCACCAACGTTTTTCGGCTTGGCGATGTGGCGGAATTTTAGCACAAAAGTTCAATGCCATATTGCCAAAACGATGTTATTGGCAGTACTTCTTTTGATAGTCATTTAATATTATTTCAATTGTTTTATAAAATTCTGTCTTGTCAAAATACTTGGGCTTTCGATTTAATTTGTCCGTGTCATTAATAGCTTCTAAAATATTTTGTTTTAGTATTTCAAATTGCTGATAATGTGTTTTGCCTTTTAGCTTTTGGTAGTCAAATTGTTTTACGACCAATAAGTTTTTATACTTTGTTCGGTATCTCTTTAAATCGGCAGTTTGTGTCCAAGGTTTCATATAGCCTTGAAAGTCGTAGATTTCATAACCAAAGTCAAATTGTCTAACAGAAACACCAAATGTCCTTCCTGAAAGTTCATTGTTAATGTAGTCTTGCATTTTCATTAAGTCATAATGAATATCCTTGTCTTTGACTTCCGCAGTTGTGGTAATTACAAAATTGAACTTCGTTGTGTCAAATATTTTGATAATTGTGTCTGAGGTCTCTTTGTCGCTTAGTAAAAGTGATTTTTCAGTCAGAAAATTTGCATAGTCCGTTGTCAATCTATTAGCGTCAAAATCTTTGGGAAAAGGAACTTTGTCTGATAAGTATTTACAAAGTGTCAATGCACTATTCAAAAGAAGTTTTTGTCTTTTCGTTTTGTCAGCTTTCAAGAATGTTGAATAGTCAATGTTTGCTGTCAGATGAGCACAGCTTGTATAAATTGTATTGTGAAGTCCAAAGTTGATTTCAGGTTCAACGTAAATGTCAAACCGAAATAAACCAATTCCTTGTCCGTAGTCTTTGTCAGCTAAAAATGAAACAAAAATGTCAGCAGCAGCTTGTTCGTCTGTTGTAAAGGGGCGTTCTTGTTTGTTCTGATTGATTAAAAACCAACAACGATATGTTTCTTTCTTTTTGGTCATACTTTATTGCCAGTAATTCATAAATATACGCAAGTTCTCAGTTTCCAAAACTTGCGTATATTTTTATAAATAGCTTTTGAGAAGTTTATCAAAATAACCGCAAGTGATGGTGCGTTTCGCAATACAATTCGATTGTCAATACATTGCATTTAATAAAAGTCAGTTTGCCACTGGCTTTTATAAGTAGTGTCTATTTTCATATCGGCAGGGTTTAGCGTTTAATGCAGCAACTACCATAATCCACGTCATTCAAAACCTTTTGGGACACCCTTACTATACCCTAAATTGTTGGACACTTTAAGTTAACCTCTTCATAATTGTAACTTAAAGCCTTCAGTACTTTACATTAATCTGTCCAGAACTTTAGGTTAAGTTTTCAGGTTCATAGTCAATAACCAATCAAAATAAGGTCTCCAATGTTTAGCAGGCAGTAGGGGAATTGGCGTTAGATGCTCAGGAGGTTTTGCTAAATGGCGAATTTCATTTTTTCGGCTTTAACCAAAACTGCCGTTTGTGCGGCGATTGCAGAAAGTGTGATGTCAACAATTTGGATGTCAACAAAAAAAAGTTGACACCGGAAACGTTGACAAGTGTGATGTCAACAGTTTGGATGTCAACAAAAAAAACTTGACATCGGAAACGTTGACATAATGCTATTGAAACTCAATGAAAAAGGCTCACTTTTATATGGGCCTCTTTCATGGTTTGTTAAAAAGGGCTTAAAAACGTCATTGCAGGACACGAAGCAATCTGCTTCATCAAACATAAGATCTTGATTGCTTCCTTGTCTAAGTTGCTTCTTTCGTCGAAATGACGGAACATCCACGCAAAATTTTTTCTAAGATTAATTGAGTTGGGTAACCAGCAATTGGGCAAATACATTAGCTAACAGCTTTCTTTTGCCCAATTGTATTTTCCCCACTAGGTTGCCCACTTTCCCAGTTCCATTACAGGGCAAAAAAAGGGAACACTGCCAAAGGCTGTGTTCCCTTTTTTATAAAAAAGTAGGTGCTAGTTAGTTGCAACGTCCTTGCTACCAGCTACAAATTTTTCGATGGTTGATTTTGCTTGCTTGGCCACTTCCTCCAAGGAAACTTCCTTGTTGCTCCATTGCTTTGACAACTTGCCAAAATACTCATCCATTCTTTTGCTGTCCACTTTTGCTTTCAGGTTAATGGTGGATTGTGCCTTAACTACGGCATCCCATTGTGTCCTGATGACTGTCCAGAAGGCACCGTTCTTTTCCCACCAGGCTTTTGCAGCGGCACATTTGCTGTCAGCAATCTTTACATAGGCATTGATGCCTTTTTCCTGCACCAATAATTTCTCGGTGTTGTTTTCCTTTACAATTTTTTCATTGTCCTGCTCATGCACATAGCCTTTTTCTGAAAGTGCAATGCGGTTGCCCCTTTTCAAAATTTGGTAATCGCTGCGGGTGGTGTATTCACGCCTTGGCAATGGGGCATTGGTCGTGTTTTCCCAATAGGTTTTGCCATTGGCCAGGATCCATGAACTGGTGCCTTGGTAACGTGGGGCATCATCCACTTCCCAAACGGTTTGGGTCCATTTGCCCTTTGTTTCAGCAGCAGGAATGGCCTGTTTGGTCCATTGCTTGTTGCCTTGGTAAACCAGTAGGTCATTGGCTTGGTATTCCCAATCTTCACGCCAATGCTTGATAACCATGGTGTCATTGATGACCAATAGGTGCTGGATGATGATTTTATTGTCCGAAACTGCAATGGGCAATGCCAGTTCGGCCGTGGCATGGCTATGTTCACGGTCGTGGAATTTGTAAGAGGTATCTGGTGAAAATGTTTCTGCATATCTAAAGTCCACATCAAAACAGCCACATAGTTTTTCTATGTTCTTTTTTCCTTCCTGTTGTTGGGCGTTGGCAAATAAGGTGGTTGCTGCCAGCACCATTAAAGCGAGTATTCTTTTGCTCATCATTCGTTTGTTTACGTTTAAGTGACAAAAGAATGACAGAGCCATGACCATTGGTGTAGCAATCGGGAATTCCCTGTTACGGAATTAGGAAAAGCAAATAGGCTTTATTGATTGAACATGGAAAGCAAGTGCTGGGTCTTCATTTCCGTGTCGGCTTCCTGCAACATATTGTGCAGTCTGTCCAGTTCGTTTTCTGTGAGGATGGTATGAATGGAACTGCAAGGCGTAGCCAGTACAACGCATTTGGTATTCTTATCGGACATGGAAACATGGTCCTCTTTTTTGGAGGAAACTAAATCCACGAAGGCCTTGTAGTTATTGTTGTTCAGGGTTAACATGGTGGTACCAAAACTCAATTGGAAATAGCTGCACTCCTCACATTGAACCACGTATCCGCTATCGTCAAAAAACCAGTGTTTGAATTGGCACATAAGTAAATGATTTCCTCAAATATTGAATTGATTCTGCTGTATTGCTTACGCAAACAGGAATAGGCATTTACGCAAAGTGGAAACTGACTGGGAGGTGACAATGGAAGTATTGCTGAATGATTTAATGGATAAATTGTTGTACTTACGGGATAGATATGGTAATAGTTGAAGCGGGATGAATGGATATTTTTTAGTTGGTTGTGTGTATATAAAAACAAAGCCCTGCATTGCTGCAAGGCTTTGTTTTTATGTTAGTCAAATACTAGAATTTTTTTGTTCCGTCAGCTTGATAAGTATAACGGAAAGTGAAATAGCGTTGTTCTGATGTTTTGATAGCATCAGTTGCTGTAGCTGGTGGTGTAACGCCGCCCCTGTAGTAGCTGTTTATTTCCATTTTGGCATACTTACCATTGGCTGTACGTATAACCAGTACACGGCCAGGAATTGGGTTAACCAAGTTGGTTGCACCATCATATACATACCAGCCTTTATTGCTGCCAGTTGTTATGGCATAGGTTGGTACATTGTCTGTTCTGAATGTGGAGTCATTGGAAATGGTTGTTAAATCTGAAAACAGGCCAACTTGCACAAATGCACCACCTGCACCCGGGCCGCTGGTTCCAGCATTGGTTAGGATGGTGGTACCACGAATACCAATGTCCCATTTGGTAGTGGCACTGTCACTGTTGGATACCAATGTTCCATTTACCAAACTGAAGAAAGTGTATTTTCCGGAACCAAAAGGTTGACCAAGGGAAGAAAGACCAATAATGGTATCGCCTTGTAAATTTTGCACTGTTGTAACGTTGCCTTGCGTAAACACCCTGAAAGAACCATTGTTGGCGGTATCAATTACGGTCTCCGAGTTTTTTTTACATGCTGTAAATGATGCTACTGCCAATACTGCCAATACGAACTTGCTTGCTGTTTTTTTCATCTGAAATTTTAGTTTTTATGTTTTAAAAAATTATATCCAATAAGGAAATAGAAAGTGCGGCCAGAAAGGTTGGGGAGGTTGTTGGCATCCACATAATTGGAAACATTGTCGGTGCCTGCCTGCAAGCGGAAACCGTTCTTTAATTGCTTGCCAGCCGATACATTCAGTTGAACATAGCCGTCTGCAAACTCATCATTGTCATTGTACACACCATTGCCGTCCTTGTCAGATACTGCCCACTTGCCACGGTAAATGGCCCGTATGTTTACAAAGAAACCATTGCCTTCATACAGCAATTTTATATTGCCCATGTGGCGGCTGCGATTGGGCAAACCAAAATATTCGCTCCTTTTCATGAGCCTTGGAAAACCACTCGCATCTTTGGTGTAAACCCTTCCTGCTTCAATTTCTGCCAACTGTGCCTTGTCCGCAGTGTACAATAATTGATAGCCGCTGGAGAGGGTAAAATGCTCATTGATTTTATAAGCGGCTTCTGCTTCCAGCCCTTCAGTATAGGCACTCCTGACATTGAGGTAGCTATAAATTTGGGAACCTGTTTTGTAAAAAGCTACGATTCTTGTGTCTATCAAATTCTTAATATCGTTCCTGAATACATTGAGTGAAAGGTTCAATTTTTTAGTGGCTTTAAATTGGGTGCCAACATTGTATCCTGTGGAAGACTCGGGTTTTAAATCCGTAAGGAGGTAATAGTCAGATTCGAAGGATTGTATCAGTCCCAATTGGTTCAGTTTCTGCAATTGCTTCTGTGCTTCCAATGTTCCAAATACACTGTAACTGCCTGCTGCGGTGTTGGTGAAGTTTAGGTACAGTTGGCGAAAATCGGGAGCCTTGAAACCACGGCCAATACTTGCAGTGAATTTCAATCGGTCATTCACTTTGTACATGGCAGCAAGCTTTGGGGAGAATGCCGATGCAAAAAGTTGGTTATTGTCGTAACGCAGACCAGCAATTAAGGTGAACTGTTTAAATGGCTTTATTTCGCTTTGTGCAAAGGCATAGACAATATTGTTTGTCTTCCTGTCGTCATTTGTTTCGTAACGTGTGCTTTTAATGCCCTCCTGTGAAAACCCGGCCCCAATATTAAAAGATACCTTGTTGTTCAGTACATAATCCGTTTGGTTTTCTGCACGCAGGAAACGGTCGTTTAAATAGTCATTGTATATGCTGCTGTTTGCAGAAGAGGTATTCAATGTTTGGGTTGACTGAAAGTTGGTAGCATACAAACGCAGGGTTGATTTCAGTTTACTGTTGAACAGATGGGAAATGATGGGGTTGATGTTGAAATCCTTATGTATTTCCTTGCCTTGGGCATAAGTGGTGGCTCCATTATTGCTTACCTCTGTTTCATTTTTGATATGTTCATAATTGTACCTAATAAAAACTTCCACTTTTGTTTTGTTGGATATGGGATAGGTTAACTGCAACTGATTGGCCCACCTCCACAATGGGGCTACTGTTCTGTCTTTGGAACCCGGGCGAATGCTGTAGCCGTCACTACTGTACCTATTGGTGGAACCATTAATGCCCAATTTTCCTATATGGAAACCACCGCCAATATTGGCATCCATGGTATTGTATGTTCCATAACGCAAGGAGGCGTTGAACTTTTCGGCACTTGATTTATCTGTGATGATATTTATTACACCAGCCATCGCCTCGCTACCATACAAGCTTGATGATGGTCCTTTTACAATTTCTATTTTCTGGATATTGCCAACTGTAAACCTGTTCAAATCAAGTACACCTGCAGTTCTGCCTACCAATGGTTCCCCATTAATCATAATCATGGTATAATCGGGACTCAGCCCCTGCATTTGCACACCAGTGCCAAAACCTGAGGTAAGAAATAAGCCAGCCTGTTCCTGCAATACGTCACTCAACCTCATTGACCCTGCTTGCTGTATTGTTTTTTGTGAAATTACTTTTGTGGGAATGGCAACATTGCTCAATTTTTTCTCTGAACGTGTTCCTGTTACTACTACTTCTTCGCTACTGCCAATTAAAGTATCCTTTTGTGCAAAAGAAAAAGTTGAAATAAGGAGTGTGATGATAAGGGTATAAAGTGTTTTGGTTTGCATCTGTTGAATATTCGGCAAAAGTTGGATTGTAGCGTCTTATGATTGCCATAGAATTGTCAAAGAATACTTGCCATGGGATTAATGACACTATTATTACTGATTGCGTAAGGCCGTTTCCTGATTGCGTAAGCAATTGGTATATTTGAACAAACGAAAAGCGTATGTTATCCAAAACAATGAGTGATGCACTCAATAGACAGGTGCAGATGGAAGCACAATCCTCACAGGCATATTTGGCAATGGCCAGTTGGGCAGAGATTCAACCGGGACTGAAAGGCGTAACCCAATTCTTTTTCAAGCATAGTGATGAGGAGCGGATGCACATGCTGAAATTGATTCACTATGTGAATGAGCGTGGCGGCTTTGCGGTAATCCCTTCTTTGGAGCAACCAGCATTAACATTTGTATCCTTGAAGAAAGCTTTTGAGGAACTGTTGAAACATGAGCTTGCCGTGAGCGACAGCATCAATGACCTGGTTGATATTTCATTGAAGGAAAAGGATTATGCTACACATAATTTCCTGCAATGGTATGTGATAGAGCAAATGGAAGAGGAGAAGGTGGCCCGTGAGTGCAATGATAAATTGGAGATGATTGGTGATGATAAGAGTGGGCTTTATCTTTTTGACAGGGATATTATGACGATGGATTCCGATAAGGGGTAAGCATTTAATAGGTTCAAAAAAAGAAGGCTGCAATACATTTGCAGCCTTCTTTTTGTTTTATTTTTTATCAATTATTTGTTGTCTATTACGGTAATGCCATTTGCCAATAGGCGTATTTCCTTGGTTGGTTCCTTGATGGCATCAATTTCTGCTTGCGTTTTCTTTGCATCTTCTGCATAGTGTTTCAACTCCTTTACAGAAGTGGTCTTGATTTTTGCTTCTGCATCAAGCACAACAAATTTGCCAATGGCTGCCGTTGGAACAAAGAAGCCATAGTCCTTCATTTTTACAAAGGCAGTGGTGCTGTCATTTACTTGCAGCTTAATCCAGCAGCCTTTTTTGGAACATACATCCAGCACTTTGGCCTTGATGGTACCTGTATAGGCTTCTGCAGTTTCGAGTTTTGCGGGCAACTGGGCAATATCAATAGCTGTTGCCGTGTTTACTTTTTCGCCATAGGTATCACCTATATTGGCATTGCCAGCAGGTGGCTGTGCGTTGGCTATAGTGGTAGCAAAAATGATGGCTGCGGAAAGGAGTATCTTTTTCATGTTTTAATTTTAGAAAGGCGAAAATAGTTTTTCTTATTGATTCAGCTGGAACCGTTTGTAATAATCAGGTAATTTTTAGGACTATAACAATCTTGAAAGCATGCCGACAAAGGAGAAATATCATCCCTTCGGGATTTAAGGAATTAGGGGAACTGATATATTCTATAATAATGCCAGCCTTTCAGGCTTTAAAACGCAGGCATTGATCATTATTGTATACACAACGCAACTGTCAGCCTGCCTGTCCTGAGTTATCCTATCGTGTGGATACATCTTTTGGAAAGTAGCATGGTATCCATGTTTTCTCTCGGGAAATAAAAATCGAAAATCAGCGATTAGCCATCAATCGAATAGCCTGCCCTTTGCCAGTCCATGCAGGATGCCAATAAGCACCTCATATGTTACGGTCACGACGCAGTCGGGATTGTATCCCGATGCAAAGCGAAGCGGGATACAAAGCAACAGATGCAGTGCTGGACGAAATTTCCAATGCGGCCAAACAAAGCATTCCACCAAAACTCAATTTCTCAGTAATCAAACTTAGCCAGCTACACATAGGGAGGCGTGGGCGGACAAACGGCGGAGCTATCGGGTTGTCCTTGATTTTTTTTGGTTCTTTTTCTTATCAAGAAAAAAAAGAACGTGCCCATTAAAATGGTAATGCCTATTATCAAAGATGTATCCACACGATATGAGTATCGCGGAAGGCTCTCGAAGGCAGTTTATATAAACCATATTGGTTAAAACGAGGTACTACTAAACACTTTTTTCCCATCAACATAGGTTTTAAGCACGTTTATACCAAGCAATTCGTTTTCATCTGCTTTCATCAAATCTTTATCAAGCATAATAAAATCTGCTTTTTTGCCCACTTCCAAACTGCCTGTTTCTTTCTCCAGAAAATTGGCCTTGGCTGCCCAAATGGTCATGCCTTTAGTGCCTTCTTCCCTGGTTAATGCGTTTTCTACCTGAAAACCTGTTGCAGGAAAATTCTTTGCATCTTTCCTAATTACAGCAGCAAAAAAGGTTTTGAAAGGGGAGATGTCTTCCACTGGAAAATCTGTCCCCAATGGCAGCCACCCATTTTGTTGCAGTAATTGTTTGTAGGCATAAGCTCCTTTAATCCGTTCATTGCCCAAACGTTCATTGGCCCAATACATATCGCTTGTAGCATGTGTTGGCTGAACAGAGGGGATAATGGATGATGAACCAAATAAATTGAAATCGGTTGAATTCACCACTTGTGCATGTTCTATTCGCCAGCGTCTATCGTTTTTGCCTTTTAGGTATTTGTTGTAGATGTTGAGGATTGTTCTATTGGCACTGTCCCCAATGGCATGCGTGCACATTTGGAAATCTGTGTTTACCAATATAGCAGCCAAGGAATCAAAGTGGCTTTGGCTGCTCAATAAGAAACCGGACCAGTTTGGTTTGTCGTTGTACGGGTGCAACAAGCAAGCACCCCTGCTGCCCAATGCACCATCAGCATATACTTTTATTCCTTTTACGAAAAGCCTGTCTGTTTTGTATGGTCCTTTTGCCAAATATTTTTCATAGTTCTTTTTGTCATCGCTCAACATGATGTACATCTTCATGTGCAGTTTACCTTCTTTTTGCAGGGCATCAATCATTTCCACATCGTTGTACATTAACCCACAATCAGTAACGGTGGTAAGACCCTGTTGAAAGCAGTTCTGTTGGGCAGCCAGTAGCCACTTTTCATAATCTGCCTTGCTAGCTGCAGGAACTTTTGAACTCACTAGGTCAACCGCCTTGTCAATGAGCAATCCAGTTGGCTTGCCTGTTTTACTGTCTATTGACACTTCCCCCCCGACTAGGGAAGCACCTGAAGCAATGCCTGCCAATTCCAAGGCTTTTGCATTGGCAATGGCTGCATGGCCATCTATCCTGGAAAGCAGGACCGGCGTATTCGGAAACAGTTTGTTCAGTTCGGCATTGGTTGGATATTGCTTGTTGGGGAATTTGTTCTGGTCCCAGCCCCTTCCTTTAATCCATTTTTCTTCAGGATGTTTTGCAGCAAAATCCTTTACCCTTTCCATGGCTTCCTCCCATGTTTTGCAGTCATATAGGTTAACGGCAAACAGGCTTTGCCCATAACCTAAAAAATGGGCGTGGGCATCAATGAAACCGGGATATACGGCTTTGCCCTGTGCATCAATACTTTCCTTGGCTGAGTACTTTTTGAGGATATCATCGTTCTTGCCAATGGCCACAATCTTGCCATCTTTTATAGCCATGGCTTCCGCAGTGGTAAAAGATGAATCAACAGTATAGATAACTGCATGGTGAACAATGGTATCAACAGTGTTATTTTCCGAGAGGTTACAAGATGCAGTTGCTACAATGAGCAACACGTACAGCAGTAGTTTTTTCATGGGGTAAAAATAAGTGCAGGTGGGTATTAGACAAGAATTGGCTGATTGTACATTCGATTTATGCGATTCCCTATTTTTTTACTGCTTTTTTTATCATTCAGTTCCAATGCACAACCACCAAGGTTAATGGTTCCTATTGGGCATACCAATCCCATTAAATCCACTGCATTTAGCAAGGACGGGAAGTTCATAGTAACGGGTAGTGAAGACAAAACAGTAAAAGTATGGGATGCAAACACGGGAAAATTGCTGCAAAACTTTGCTATTGCTAAAGACAGGATACTAAGTGTGGATGTTAACCCCAACAGCAAAACTGTGATTGGCTGCAGCGAGGATGGTGTTTTGTACGAGTGGGATATTTATTCAGGAAAGCTGCTGAATACAATTATTAATAAAGGCGAAATGATGGATGTATGCACATTTAGCCCCAACGGAAAAACCATTGCCATGGGTTATGGGTACCATTACAAAGATTTTTGTGAAATTGTATTGTACGATTACGCAACAAAAAAAATCACTGCCCAGTTCAAGGCACATAAGGAGAAGATACACAAACTCATGTTCAGTCCAGATGGCAAGCAGATTGCCAGCAGTGGCTATGACCAAATGATTAAGGTTTGGGATGCAGCCACAGGCCGGATGATTAGTGAAAAAGATGTTTCCACACCCAAGGACATATTCATAAGGTCCATGTGCTACAACAGGGATGGAACGCAATTGTTGGTATGTAATGTGGATTCAAAACTTAGTTTGTACAACGCACAAACATTGAAGCCACTGCAAACAATTGCCAATGATACCATCCGGTTTTCAACTGCGAGCTATAGTAGGGATGGCAAGAAGGTAGTGGCTGCTGGTGCCAGTGGCCAGTTCTATATTTTTGATGCCACTACATGGAAGGTGGAAAAATATTTCAGGACAGAGGACATGAATGAACAGTTTGCCTCGATGGATATTTTAAAATTCAATAATACCGATAAAAAAATTTTGGCCATATCCGGCATAGTGGGTTTGGGGAAAGTATATGATGTGGAAAGCGGCAAGGTGGTTTATAAGTTGCATGGTACTTCCACACATGTTTCCGGTGCCAAATTCAGTCCAGTAAAGGGTTTGTTTGTAGCTGCTTACAATGACCTGTCTGCAAAACTTTGGAACATGAACAATGGCAGACTAATAAGTAGTTTAAGAGGACATACATCCCTTATGCAATGTGTGGCTTTTAGTAAAGATGCTAAATATGTGGTAACAAGTTCATGGGATAAAACTGCTAGAATTTGGGATTGGCCCAATTTGAAAGCAATTAAAACAATCAATCTGCCAAACATGGGAGATTTTAATGTGGAACTAAGTGCCGACAATAAAAAATTATTGGCCTGCATGCTTCTAGATAGTAATGTAAATATTTATGATGCTGCTACCGGGGCTTTGCTTTACACATTGCATAGTACCGACAATATTAGGTATGCTACTTTTAGCCCAGATTGCAAAAGCATTGCCACTGCTTGTATAAATGGTAGCATAAGTTTATGGAATGCAGAAAATGGTACATTGTTAAAAACATTTACAGGCCATGAAGGAGTAGTAACCTGTGTAAAATTTAGTAGGAACAACTATTTTTTGGCCTCCTCCTCTACGGACAGTACTGCAAAGTTCTGGAACATTGGGACCGGCAAGTGCATGGCCACATTAAAGGGACATACAGATATTGTGAACTATGTGGATATGGGTGCGGCTGCAAAATATATCGTTACTGCAGGTAATGATAAGACGGTGAAAGTTTGGGATGCCATTGAACAAAAATGCCTGTTTACATTGGAAGGCCATACAGACAATGTTACCTGTGCAGAATATGACTGGTCTGGTGAGCAGATTATTACTACGTCTGCAGATAATACCTGCAGGCTCTGGAATGCAAAAACTGGAAAACTGGTTGCCACTTTCATCGCTGTTGGCAAGGATGATTTTATTACCATGGCTGCTGATGGGTATTACCAATCTAGCCCTAATGCAGCAAAACTGCTGTATTATGTTACCAAGGATTTAAAGACGATTGCTTTTGACCAGTTGGATTTAAAGTATAACAGGCCAGACAAAATCCTCCAATTATTGGGCAATAAGGACACTGCATTAATTGCCTCCTATAAGAACGCCTATTATAAAAGGGTAAAGAAATTGGGAGTGGACACAGCCTCTTTTACCAATGAGTTCAGTGTGCCAGTATTCGATTTTGTCAATGCTGGTTCTTTGGCGGTTGAGCAAAAAGCCAATCAGATAAAAATTAAAATACATGCGGTGGATAATAGTGTTTATTTGAACAAGTTCAATGTTTGGATAAATGAAACACCTGTATTCGGAATGAAGGGAATTAAGTTACAGGGTAGAAAAATTAAATCCTTTGACACGACAGTTACTATCATACTCTCTGATGAACAAAACGCCATTGAGGCATCTGTGGTGAATAATAATGGTACAGAAAGTTACCGTTCACCTTTGAACATTAACTACAGGCCTATCCATCCTGCGGAGCCCAAAACATATTTTATTGGTATTGGTATCAATCAATTTAAAGAGGAAGGGCATAACCTAAGCTGGAGTGTAAAGGACATTCATGATTTGGTGCTTAAGTTCAAAGAGAAATTTGGTAGCAACTTTATTGCAGATACTTTATATGATGAAAATGTTACGGTTAAGAACATACTCGCCATAAAGGAAAGGCTGAAGAAGTTGGGTGTTAATGACAAGGTTATTTTGGCGTATAGTGGCCATGGGTTATTGAGCACATCATTTGATTATTATTTATCTACCTATACGATCAACTTTAACCAGCCAGAAAAGGATGGGCTATTGTATGATGAACTCGAAAGCCTATTTGATGGTATCGCACCAAGGAAAAAAATCATGTTGATTGATGCCTGCCATAGTGGGGAGGTTGACAAGGAAGATTTGGTGCTTGCAGAGCAATCCAAAGCCGAACTGGCAGCAAAGGGTATAAAAGGCGTTACTTTAAAAGTTCGCCCAACAAAGAAAGCAGGTTCCAAAAGCAGCTTTGAAATTATGCAGAATTTCTTTGCGAATGTTAGCAGGAGTACAGGAACAACGGTTATTTCCGCAGCGGCCGGCACACAGTATGCCTTGGAGAAGGGTGATTTAAAAAACGGTGTTTTTACTTATTGCGTTATAGAAGCAGTGAACAAGTACAAGACCATTACTGTTCAGAATTTGAAGAGGTATGTTACTGCAAGGGTTGTACAGCTAACCAATGGGATGCAACGGCCCAACTCGAGAGCCGAAACAAATATGAGCGATTGGAATGTTTGGTAAAGCGGATTATTTCAACAAGTCACAAGGCTTTAAACCCGTATGTTTTTTGAATGCCGCAGAGAAATGGGAGATGGATGAATAGCCCAATAATGCTGACACATCTGTAACGCTCAATCCCTTTTCGTACAGCAAGTACTTGGCATGTTCCATTCTTTGCTGCTGGTAGAAATCGAATATGGTTGTACCAAAAATTTCCTTGAAGCCTTTCTTTAAGTAGCATTCGTTCATGGCTACTTTGCGGCTCAATTCCTTAATGGTGATGGGGTCGCCAATATGTTGGAGCAAAATTTCCTTTGCTTGATAGATACCGTTACGGCTTCTTTCATCTTCCAGGAATTTGCAGGTAAAGCCTTCTTCTTTTTCATCTACCAAGCAATCCAAACTGTAGAGTAACAGCTCATGGATTTTTGCATTGATGAAAATATTTTCAAGGGCACCTGTGTAGCTATGATTCAATAATGAATCAAGTGTATTTCTTTTCTTGTTGCAAACAGGGAATACTTTGGTAAAGGCATTTGGATGCTTAAAGGCAAGTACTTCATCCTTTCTGTTGCTCAGTTTTACATTATGAGTGAACTGGTTTAAGAAGGTAGAAGAAAAGTGGAAAGTGAAAACATCCACCGTTGTTTGCTGGCCGTTGCAGTTGGTTGGCTGCTTTTCGCAGAAACTGCAACTTTTATCGTAGCAATATTTATTGCCTGTGGTGCAATAGCGGAGTTCCAAGTAGTTTTCGCTTGGCCTCTTCTCATTATAATGGTACACCATCATTCCCGCATCATCAGCTACCCAAGGATGTTGGGCATAATAACGCCTGATATGGTAATTAATGGAACCGGGGATGCTCTGCTCTTTTTGATGGAGCAAATCCATGCTGGGTTCTATGCCCCCACGATGGGCCAACTTTAATATGTCTAGTACTTGTTGCATTCTGAAAGGCAAATTTAATGTACATACATGTAATTTCCAAGAGAATCTTTTTTGAATTGCGGAAAGACTGTTTTTGCCCCAACGTGTAGGGGACGAAGGAAGTAGTTAAATTAGAATTGGGGTTCATTCGCGTTTTTATTAAAGGGCAAGCACGAAAAAGCCCCAAGCATTATGCTTGGGGCTTAATTTCAGGAATTATGTTGAATTAATTAAGCTTCACTTGTTCCTTCAGTTTCTGCAGGAGCCGCTACTGGAGCTGCTACTTCTTCAACTTTCTTCACCACCGGAACGTATTCACGGCGTTGACGTTGTTGACTGCGGTGGCTGTCGTTTCTGCGGCGGATATTAGATTCGTGTTCTTCATGCCAAGCTTGGAACTTTGTCATAGCGGTAGCATCGTCGAACAAACCTAATTTCACACCACGTAAAAGGTGCTTTAAAAACAACACTCCCTTAAAAGAGAGGATTCTTCTAACTGTGTCGGTGGGTTGAGCACCTTTGTGCAACCAGTCTAGGGCTTTTTGACGGTCCAACTGAATAGTCGCAGGAACAGTTAGGGGATTGTAAGTTCCAATTTTTTGGATGAACTTACCATCTCTTGGTGCACGGGCATCGGCCACTACTATAAAGTAGAAAGGACGTTTTTTGCTACCGTGTCTTTGCAATCTCATTTTTACTGCCATGTTAAATAGAAATTTAAAGGCGTTAAGAAATTTGGTTAACCCCGATTAAGATTAATCAGGAAGGCGAAAATAATGGTAAAACTCTTTTGTTCCAACTTTGTACCAAAAATGAATTGTTAGAATTTTTTTTGAGTGCGGTTGAAATATTTATGGTCCTATCATTTTGTTGTAAGGGGCTGTAAGGATGCTATCTGCTTACTTCCTCATCCCTTTCATGCCGGGAAAACCGCCCATGGGCATTTTGTTCATCATGCCCATCATCTTTTTCATTTGGTCAAACTGTTTCATGAAGGCATTTACTTCATCAATGCCTTTGCCACTTCCTTTGGCAATCCTCAGTTTCCTTTTTTGGTCCAATAAATCCGGATTGGCCCTTTCGGCTGGGGTCATGCTCTTTATCATGGCCTCTATGCCTTTGAAGCTATCATTGCTCACTTCCACGTCCTTCATGGCTTTGCCCACACCCGGAATCATGCCCATTAAGTCTTTCAGGTTGCCCATTTTTTTTATCTGCTCCAACTGGGTAAGGAAATCCTGGAAATCAAATTGGTTCTTGCGAATTTTCTTTTCCAGCTTTTTTGCTTCTTCCTCGTCATACTGCTGCTGTGCTTTTTCCACCAAGGAAGCAATGTCACCCATACCCAAAATACGCTGGGCCATACGGTCAGGATAGAACACATCCAATGTGTCCATCTTCTCGCCGCTGCTCATGAATTTGATGGGTTTGTTGACAGTGTACTTAATGGACAAGGCCGCCCCACCTCTTGTATCGCCATCCAATTTGGTCAAGACCACACCACTGAAATCCAGTCTATCGTTGAAGGCTTTTGCAGTGTTCACCGCATCCTGTCCAGTCATGCTGTCCACCACAAACAGAATCTCTGTAGGGTTAACGGCAGCTTTGATATTGGCAACTTCGGTCATCATCACTTCATCCACAGCCAAACGGCCTGCCGTATCTATGATGATTACATTTTTGTTATTGGCCTTTGCATATTTGATGGCATTCTGGGCAATCAGTACAGCATCATTTGTGTCAACTTCCTTATAAATATCAACACCAATTTGTTCAGCTAAAACAGTTAACTGATCCATGGCCGCAGGACGGTAAATATCTGCTGCAACCACTAATGGGGATTTGCCTTTTTGTGTCTTTAAATAGTTGGCAAGCTTTCCTGTGAAAGTGGTTTTACCACTACCCTGCAAACCAGCAATCAATACAACGGCTGGGTTGCCAGTGATGTTGAATTCTGCGGGTTCGCCTCCCATTAGTTCTGTCAGTTCATCCTGTACAATTTTTACCATCAATTGCCCCGGACTAACGGCGTTGATTACCTTTTCGCCAGTGGCTTTGTCCTTTACCTTATCGGTAAACTCCTTGGCTATCTTAAAGTTTACGTCAGCATCAATTAATGCACGCCTGATATCCTTTACCGTATTGGCAATGTTGAGGTCGTTGATCCTTGCTTCGCCCTTGAGGTTCTTAAAGGCCGATTCTAATTTTTCCGATAAATTGTTGAACATGATTCGCTGTTTTCTTTCTTACACAATAGTTGCAAGTGTTGCTTGCCCAAAATAAGCTGCAAATATAGCAGCAGCAAAGAAAAACATCTACAAAACAAAAATGGCCTTCGTATAGAAAGCCATTTTAAGGTGGGGGATTAAAAATTATCCTAGGTAAACTTTTAAATGCCTGCATCGGCTGGTAGAACGGAGTTTGGTAATGGCTTTATCCTTTATTTGCCTCACCCTTTCACGGGTAAGGTGGAATTTTGCACCAATATCTTCCAAGCTCAAGGCATGGTCAACACCAATACCAAAGAAATAGCAGAGAACGGATTTTTGCCTATCGGTTAATGCTTGAAGGCTGCTTTGTATTTCCTGCTTCAATGACTCATGGTGAACCAAATTATCATCTGTTGTTTCTGCATTGGGATTGAACATTAAATCTGCCAGTGTTCCGTCTTCACCATCCGATATAGGGGAATCCATGCTTACATGCCTTTGTCCAACACTCATGGTAGCCCTCACTTCATCCAATGGGACTTCCAGTATGAAGGCCAATTCTTCTGCGGAAGGTTCACGCTCAAATTCCTGTTCCAACTGTTGGAAGGCCCTTGCAATCCTGTTGGACAGTCCCACTTTGTTTAAAGGTAACCTTACAATCCTGCTTTGTTCTGCCAATGCCTGCAGTATGCTTTGCCTTATCCACCAAACAGCATAGGAAATGAATTTGAAGCCCCTTGTTTCATCGAACCTTATAGCTGCTTTTATTAATCCAAGGTTGCCTTCGTTAATTAAATCCGATAGGGTCAGTCCCTGGTTCTGGTACTGCTTGGAGACAGATACCACAAAACGCAAATTGCATTTTACTAAACGGTCCAATGCCAGTTGGTCGCCATTTTTGATACGCATGGCTAACTGTACTTCCTGTTCGGGTGTAATGAGTTCCACCTTGCTTATTTCTTGCAGGTATTTTTCTAGACTTTGGCTTTCACGGTTGGTGATGCTTTTGGAGATTTTGAGTTGACGCATACTCATGGCAGGGAATATTTAAGGGATGATGATTTAGTTTTAGCTGGACATTCATAGGGTTTGAATTACTTGCGTCACATCTCCTCACACCACAATTTAGGAAACTTATTCAATTATTATCAAAAAAAAATCTTTGAAACCATTGCCCATCAAGCTTTTGCATATAAATATTGCCAACAGGAAATATTATGTGGCATTGAATAAAAACCGTAACTAAAAAAACATTTGGTTGGTTGGTATTAATTACTATTATTGCAAACCTCCTATATAGAAGGTATAAAGCATTTTCAATGAGTAAAAAACAATTATTTTCACTGGAGTTCAAGGTTAGGTGTTCTCCAACCATACTATATGAATTTTTAAGTACGCCTGCTGGTTTGCAGGAATGGTTTGCGGATAAGGTAGATGAATGGGAAGGTGTTTACAGTTTTACATGGGGTGGGGGAGTGCCTGAAAAAGCAGAAATTATAGATCAGGATCAGGACAAATTGATTCGTTTCCATTGGTTGCATACGGAGAAGGGCGAATACTTTGAATTCAAGATTGCGAAAACAGAAATATCCAGCCAAACGATTTTGGTGATTTCCGATTTTGCTGAGAAGGCTGATATCAAGGACCAGAGCCAATTGTGGGAATCGCAAATTAAGGAACTATTCCACCGTTTAGGTAGCTAAGGAAAGCATGTGCAGTATTTCTGAAAATAATGCTGTGAAAAATATATCCAAATTGTCCCACTCTTGTAGTGGGATTTTTTTTGCCAGTTTAATAAAGGTCAATTGCTCTATTTCCTCCTTTGAAAAAGAGGATAAGGGTTTGTAGTTATCTTCCCTGAAATGGTGCTGCCATTCATCTGTTTCATTGCAGCATAAGAACCAAGTATCATCCGCTTTTTGTGTTAGTCCATTAGTCTTTAGATGTATGCTTTCAGCGTTCAGGATATCCTTGTATTGCCCTTTTAATTGCAAGCTGATGCTGCAAAAATTCCCCCACCAGAAAAAACTCCTTATCGCAAGTGCATCATCTTTGGTGAAGTACCTTGGATAGTCCAGCATTACCCAAGGAAGGCCTTCATAGTTTTCTCCCCTGGAGATTTTGGGTGATGCTTTCAGCACTTCTTCGGGTAGGATATTTTTATTGTTTAACTCAATGGAATATGCGGTAGCAAGCCCTCCAAACAAATCATACACTTTGGCAATGATGCGGTTCTTTGTTAAAATAAAATTGGCATTGGTAACCATTTCCAATTCTGTAGCTGAAAGTTTTACATTTGCCATAATCTGATTTCTAGTTACAATTAAGTGGTTAAAAGTGATAAAAAAACTCGACAAGCTCATCATACGTTCTTTTATTGGGCCGTTCCTTGCCACTTTCCTGATTTCCATGTTTGTATTGGTAATGCAGTTTTTCTGGTTGTACATTGATGACCTTGTTGGGAAAGGAATAGACACGCTCACCATTCTCACACTTATTATGTTTGTGGCAGCCACAGCCGTTCCATTGGCTCTGCCATTGGCTTTGCTCATTTCATCCATTATGACATTTGGTAACCTGGGCGAAAGTTTTGAACTGGTGGCCATTAAATCTGCAGGTATTCCTCTGCTTCGGTTTATGAGGCCATTGATTGTGGTAACAGCCTTTATTACGGGTATTGCTTTTTTGTTTGCCAATAATATTATTCCATTTGCACAGCTAAAATTGGCTACCCTAAAAACGGATATCATTGTTTCGAAGCCAGCTTTTGATATTAAGGAAGGTGTTTTCTATACCCAGATTAGGGACTTTACTATAAAAATAGGCAAGAAGGAAAAGGACGATAGTACCATTCGCAATGTGGTGATTTTTGAGAAAAAATATGGCCTGCAGGATAATATGCTAGTTGCAGAAAGTGGCGTTATGCGTGTAACATCCGATAAGAAGTTTTTGGAATTTACTTTACGCAATGGTTGGCGTTACGAAGAAAAAGGACCTAGGCAATCATTGAATACAGACTATATACGGCTTGGGTTTAAGGAGTATAAAAAGGTGCTTGATTTGAGTGAGCTTGCCCTGAACAAATCTGATGAAAACAATTTCAAGTACGATCCTAAGATGCTTTCCATAAGGCAATTGAATACAGCGATTGACTCATTGAAAAAGGTGAATAAGTTATTTGACAAGAGAATCAATACGGAAATTTCACCCGTTTTGCCATTTGCAAAATATGCAGACACGGGCTGGGCAAGCGTTGATAAAAACAAGGTACTTGCAGTTAAGAACACTACTGAACTTGTACCGGACTCAGTAAAGACAGTTGTTTATGACAGGGCCATCAACCAAATAAACAGTGCAAAGAACAGTATTAGCACGATGGCCGACGACTACAATAGCAAGATGAAATCCCTGCGTTACCATGAAATTGAATGGCATAGGAAATTTGCATTGAGCTTTGCCTGCATGGTGCTGTTTTTAATTGGTGCCCCATTGGGTTCTATCATTAGAAAAGGCGGATTGGGCCTGCCATTGGTTTTCTCCATTATCTTCTTTGTGATATTCCATTTGTTTAACACTTTTGGCGAAAAGTTTGTAAAGGAAAATGTCACCAGTGCTTTCTTTGGAATGTGGCTTTCCACATTTGTGCTGTTGCCTATTGCCGCTTTCCTCATTTACAAGGCCATGAGGGATTCGCAATTGTTCAATCAGGAGTATTATTACCGATTCTTCAGGCAGGTTAGAGTGTTTATTACTAGCTTTAAAAAATCTAAATCAGTTTCTTAAAATAATTTTATGGAAAAGAAAAGTACATCCCGCCGTGAATTTCTTGCAACAGCTGGAAAGGCAGGTGTGGCAGCAGGATTGTCATTTACCGTATTGCCTAGCTTGGCAAATAGTTTTAACAATGGAAATCTTGGAGGTGAATGGTATAGGCAGGACCCATTGCCTTACAGCTACAAGGACTTGGAGCCCGTGATAGATGCAATGACCATGGAAATACATTATACCAAACATGCAGCTACGTATACAAAGAACCTGAACGATGCCATGAAGGAGGAATACAAGAAAGCCGGTATTGAGGGGCTTGATAGGACATTGGGGGAAATATCCAAGTACTCTGCCAAGATGAGGAACAATGCAGGTGGCCACTACAACCACGAACTTTTTTGGAAGTGCATGACCAATAAGCCTGCACTCAAGCCGTCGGGGAAATTATCAGCAGCGATTGATAAAACCTTTGGTTCTTTTGATGCTTTCAAGACCCAGTTTGGTGAGGCTGCCAAAACACGTTTTGGCAGTGGGTGGGCCTGGTTGATTATAACAGCAGATAATAAACTGAAAATTACTTCCACACCTAATCAGGATAATCCACTGATGGATATTGCTGAAGTGAAAGGAATGCCACTATTGGGTTTAGATGTTTGGGAACATGCCTATTATTTAAAGTACCAAAACAAACGCCCTGACTATATTGCCAATTGGTGGGGCATTGTTAATTGGGAATTTGTGCAGAAGCGATATGAATCATTAGCCTAAAATGTTTTATTTGTGGGAGCCACTGTTTGTAGATTAATATGCTACAGAACAGTGGCTTCACTATTTTTACCAACTCAATTTTTTTACTTGCAAAAAGCCAAGCAGAATGTCAAGGTTCAGTTCTTTATCACTACGTTAAGTGTGCTGCTGTTTGTTGCAAAAATGGCGGCTTATTATTTCACTAATTCATTGGCTATCCTTAGCGATGCTTTGGAAAGCATTGTCAATGTGCTGGCCGGGTTTATTGGTTTGTACTCGCTGTATATAGCAGCAAAGCCGAGCGACATGGATCATCCTTATGGTCATGGCAAAGCTGAATTTGTCTCAGCGGCGGCTGAAGGGACTTTGATAGTAGCTTCAGGTGTGCTGATTATTTACCAAACAGCGGAGACTTTTTTCGATTCACAGCCCATTCAGAAACTGGACACAGGCATTTGGCTGGTTGCAGCTACAGCTATCATTAATTATATAGCGGGGTTTATTTGCCTTTCTATTGGGAAAAAGAACAATTCACTGGCACTAAAAGCAAGTGGAAAGCATTTGCAGGTGGATACCTATTCAACCCTTGCCATTATTGCAGGTTTGCTGCTAATGCTTTTTACAAAACTGTACTGGCTGGATAAGGCGATAGCATTATTTGTTAGCCTAATTATTTTGTACAATGGCTACAGGATCATCCGTGCTTCATTGGCTGGAATTATGGATGAGGCAGATATGGACTTGCTGAAAAGATTAGTGGCTGTCTTAAATAGTAGCCGCAGGCAAAACTGGATTGACTTGCACAATCTCCGCGTTATTAAGTATGGCAGCTTGCTCCATGTGGATTGCCATTTAACATTGCCTTGGTACTTGAATGTAAATGAAGCCCATGATGAAGTGGATTTGCTGCGAGCATTAATTGAAAATGAATTTGGCGAAGCCATAGAATTCTTTGTGCATACCGATCCTTGCTTGCCATTGAGCTGCCCGATTTGTATAAAAGAAAATTGTGCAGTAAGAAAAAGTCCATTCCAACAAAAGCTGGAATGGACTTTAGAAAATGTTATTTCTGACAAGAAGCACAAAATGGTTAAGTAGGTTATTTTATCTGGTAAGATTGTATGTTCCATACGACAGAACTGGCAGTAGTAATACCTAATAAGGGGTTTGCAGCAATGCTTATGCTTTGAGCTACCAATCCAACTCCCTTTGCATAATAGAAATCACCAGTGCCCAAGGTAATTATTCCAAAAATTGGTACCGTGGTGGTAAAACTTACTTGTACTTGTGTCACATCGCTGAAAGTATTGGAACTTGTTCCTGCAGTTACAATTTTTGATTGGCCAACTGCTGCTATTTTATAGTTGGCAGTAACAGGAACAGGTGTACCATTATAGTTAACAGAGAAAGTATTTGTCCATGTACCATTAGCAGAAACATTATCCTTAAAGTAAAGTTCCTCTACACTTCCCAACAATGCTGCACCCGGAATAATTCCATACCTGTAATAATCATTGCCCACTTTAGCCCAATAGTTATTGGCTCCTGTACTATTGCTAAGCACTTTATAGGTTTTGGCATTAACCGTTGTATCCTTGGCAGTAACAGTAAGTAAAAGGTTGGATGTTGTTGTTGTGGCAGCAGTATTAACTACTAAATAATTCCAAAAAGTGCCTGAATTTAATGGCAGGAAATCTATTGTTGAAGTGGGAGAAGCGTCATCCTTATGGCAATTTCCAAAAACAAAAAGCGATGCCATAAAAACAAATAAAAGTTTTCTCATGATGTAGGTTTTGGCTAAAGGTAAATGAAAGAGCCCTTGGGTCAATAATTTTTTTTGTAACTTATTGTACAACATGGAGTTATCCTTGATATTGCATATGAGTGGATATTGAAAAGCCAGTAACAATTAGACAAAGAAACAATTGAACTTTCAAACGGTTAGCAGTTTGAAACCTTATTGTTACATTCGCCTCTCATAAAAATACATGCCATGCAAGCTTGGAAAGACTATCAAGAGCAACATAAAGACAGGTTCCTAGAAGAATTATTGGATTTGTTACGCATTCCTAGCGTAAGTGCAAGAAGTGAACACAAGGACGACATGACCAAATGTGCCGATACAGTAAAACAACGTTTGTTGGAAGCAGGTGCAGATACAGTGACCATTTACCCAACGCCCGGCCATCCAATTGTATATGGTGAAAAAATAATTGATGCATCCAAACCAACTGTATTGGTATATGGCCACTACGATGTGCAGCCACCCGATCCATTGGAGCTTTGGCATAGCGGTCCATTTGAACCGGTGATAAAGGACGGAAAAATATTTGCCCGCGGTGCCTGTGATGATAAGGGCCAATTTTATATGCACGTTAAGGCATTGGAAACAATGGTTAAGACCAATTCCTTACCAGTAAATATCAAATTTTTAATTGAGGGCGAAGAGGAAATTGGCAGCAAGCATTTAGGCGATTTTGTGAATGCCCAAAAGGATTTATTGAAAGCGGATGTTATTTTGATTAGTGATACTTCCATGCTCAGTATGGAGAACCCAAGCATTGATGTGGGCGTTCGTGGACTTACTTACATTGAAGTGGAGGTTACTGGACCCAACCGTGATTTGCATAGTGGTGTTTATGGTGGGGCTGTGGCTAACCCAATCACTATCCTTGCACAAATGATTGGCACTTTGCACGATGAAAACAATCATATTACCATCCCCGGTTTTTATGATGATGTAGTAGTTTCTTCCGATGCGGAAAGGGCAGAAATGGCTAAGGCTCCCTATAATGAAGGTGAATACAAAGAAGACCTTGGCGTTACGGAATTGTGGGGTGAAAAAGGGTACACGACTAATGAACGCACTGGTATTCGCCCCACTTTGGAAGTAAATGGTATTTGGGGTGGCTATACTGGGGAAGGTGCCAAGACAGTGCTCCCTAGCAAGGCTTTTGCAAAAATCAGTTGCCGCTTGATTCCCAATCAAACCACTGCAAAAATTGAAAAATTGTTGATAGACCATCTGGTAAAAATTGCCCCGCCCACCGTGCAGTTCAAAGCATCTGTTCACCATGGTGGCGATCCTTATTTAACACCTATAGACAGTATTGAGTACAAAGCTGCATCAAAAGCTATTGAAACAAGTTTTGGTAAGGTTCCTATCCCTGTTCGTGGTGGAGGAAGCATTCCAATTACTGCTTTGTTTGAAAGTGCATTGGGCATTAAGACGGTATTCATGGGCTTTGGTTTGGACAGTGACAATTTGCATAGTCCAAATGAAAAGTATGGTTTGTTCAATTACTATAAAGGCATTGAAACCATTCCATATTTTCATAAGTATTATGAAGAAATGAAGAAATAATGTGTAAGCCATCTAATAAAAAAAATTCCAATACTGTAAAGTGTTGGGATTTTTTTGCATCTGCCTTTTTAAGGCAGATAGAGGAGTGGCATTTTTCTGTAATAGTTGGCCCGTTAATCAGTAATTGTTAAAGCTGCTTTTTTAAATTAGAAAACTGCGAATAAAAAGATGTTACCACAAAAAATGTTACTTTTTAAAAAGTAAGTACCCGACCAAAATTAAAGTAACATAATTACGTTATGGTGCCATGGGAAGATCAGTAAAGAAAATCCACTTGGCATTACGGGATAAGG